>Ga0207874_1000393_pt1 | contig 64700 bp, 54 predicted proteins | sample HigsolmetaAR201D_FD_184833 | JGI IMG/M metagenome (GOLD analysis project Ga0207874, IMG submission 184833) | Ionic liquid and high solid enriched microbial communities from the Joint BioEnergy Institute, USA - AR20-1-D (SPAdes) (version 2) ...
GGCTTTCGCTTAGCCAGTCGGGACGGCCGGATTTGAACCGGCGACCCCCTGAACCCCATTCAGGTGCGCTACCGGGCTGCGCCACGTCCCGTGAACTCTAAAGATAACGTTGCCGGGACTGCACTTCAACCCTTTCGGGGGGATCGGGCAGGGCCCGGCGGTGGAGGAATCCGCTGGAAAAATCGTGCCGACCGGATGACGGGATTTCGCGCCTCCGTTCCGTGCGCTTCGTTGCAACGCGTGGTGGCGTAGTGAGTTACAGCACGCAGCGAGCCACGAATGAGTTCCGATCATCGCCGGCGGCTTTTGGTGACTTTCGGGAACGCTCCTTGCACCTGTCCGGCGCCCGTGCGGGAGTCTGCGTCGCAACTCCGGGGAGGGGCCTCACATGTCGCGGGAACCGTCCGAGCCGTTGTGGCCGGCCGCATCGAGGCGGGCGCTGGCCGAGCTGTTGGAGCGGGTGCGCCGTACGGTGCTCGCGTACCGGGAGGCCGAGCGCGTCGTGCAGGACCACCGCGTCCAGGCGGCAATCTACCGCCTGCGGCTGGACCACGAGCGCCACGCGGCGGAAATGGCCGAGCTCCTCGGCTCGATGGAGGCGGTGCAGGGCGGGGTGGGGGAGCTTGCCGCGTCGGACGCGTCTGTCACCGCCATCGGGGCGCCCGAGCCCGCCACGGGCCCCGCGCCCGACCCGGACGGGGCGCAGGCGGTGCATGAGCTCCTGGCACGAGGCGAGGCGTCCGGCGCGGCGTTGCTGTCCGCGCTGCGCCGGGTCGAACGTGTCCTCCACGCCGCCTACGCCGGGCAGGCGGAGATCCCCCACCCGGAAGCCGTCCGCGTCGTCCTGGCCCGGCACCGTCGGGTCGAGGAAGCGCACGTGGACTGGGTCCACGACAGCCCCATCTGGCCGGCCGGCGCGGTCCCGGAGAGCCAGCTCGGGCCGCTCAGCGCCGTGCCGCACGGGCATCCGCCGAACCCCTCGCCGCCCACGCCGAACGCGCCCTGAGCCCGGCGCGGCGGCCGTGTGTAGCCGGACGTCGCCACTCGCGACGGCTGTCGCCGAGGAACGCCGCCGTGAGTGATCTCGTGGCTGACGCTACAGGATCGACGATCGGTCCAGTGAGCCGGCCTCGGCTCCGGTCGACGCGGACCGCACTCCGCGCCTCGGCGCCCGTAGCGAATCCTCTTGGAAGGCTGCCGGGCAGGCCGACCTCGCGATCGGCGAGGCACCGCGGCGGTATTACCCGTGCCAGGGGAAGGAATCTCGTGCGGAGCACCTCGCTGCCCCGGATAGACACGCGTGGTCGGTCTCCCGACGGCGCCGCAGCCCTCATCACGGGACTCGCCGCTCGCAATGCGCCCTGCGGCCCGCTGCGGCCTTGACGAACCCGGCCGCCCGGCATCTATTGACCCCGAAGATCGCTGCACTGGCCGGGTGCGATGTCGTGGGGCGCCACGTCCCCGGGGAGCCGACCGGCGTCAAACGCCGATCCGGGAGACCGGGGCGCCCGCGCCGCGGCGCTCGCCACGCCGCACCGACCGGTGCAGGAAAGCGCGTACGTGGAGGCACGACCCCGTGCCCGGGGACGGGACCGGGTCCGCGCCCACGGATGCCGCCGGTCCTCGTGCCTCGATCCGTTCCCCCTACCGACCTGCTCGCCATGCGCACGATACGGCTCATACCCCTGTTGTTCGCGGCTGCCTGCGCGGCCGCGCCGGACGCGCAGGATGCGCCCCAGCGCGCAGCGTTCGATCCGAGCGCGTTCGTGATCGTCGACCTGACGCACACCCTGGACGAGAACACGCTATACTGGCCGACGGATCCTCGCCGTTTCGAGCTCGAGCGCATAGCGTTCGGGCACACGGAAGCCGGCTACTTCTACGCGGCGAATGCGTTCTCCGCGCCGGAGCACGGAGGCACGCACCTGGATGCTCCCATCCATTTCGCGGAGGGGCGGCGCACGGCGGACCAGGTCCCGGTGGAGCAGCTCGTGGCGCCCGCGGTCGTGATCGACATCACGGAGAAGGCGGCCGCGGACCGGAACTACCGTCTCACCCGGGAGGATGTGTTGGCGTGGGAGCAGGAGCACGGCCGGATCCCGGCCGGGAGCATGGTGCTGCTCCGCACGGGCTGGAGCCGGTACTGGCCGAATGCGCGCGAGTACCTGGGCGACGACACGCCGGGCGATGCCTCGCGGCTGAGCTTCCCGTCCTTCGGCGAGGACGCGGCGAGGCTGCTGGTGGAGGAGCGCCGGGTCGGTGCGCTGGGCGCCGACGTCGCCTCCATCGACTACGGTCCGTCCATGGACTTCATCGTGCACCGGATCGCGGCGGAGTCGAACGTGATCGGGCTCGAGAACCTGACGAACCTGGATCGGCTCCCGCCGACGGGCGCGTTCGTGATTGCGCTGCCGGTGAAGATCGGCGGCGGGTCGGGTGGCCCGGTCCGGGTGATCGCGCTGGTGCCCCGGGACGGCAACTGACGAGGGGAGGAGAGGCCGTGTCCGGCACCACGACCGGGCGGCAGCTCGTCCCGACCTCCGCGCCGTGGGCGTCCGTGGTCGGGTACTCGCGGGCGGTGCGGGTCGGCAACGTGATCCACGTGGCCGGCACCGCCCCGATCGATGACGCGGGGCGGGTCGTGGCGCCGGGCGATCCCTACCTCCAGGCCCGCCGCTGCCTGGAGATCATCATCGGCGTGCTGCGCGAGGCGGGCGCGGGTCCGGAGCACGTGGTCCGGACGCGGATCTACGTGACGGCCGCGGAGCACTGGGAAGGGGTCGGCCGGGCGCACGGCGAGGTATTCCGGGACGTGCGGCCGGCCACGACGCTCGTGGTGGTGGCGGGGCTCGTCGACCCGGACATGGTGGTCGAGATCGAGGCCGAGGCGATCGTATGACCGCCCGAGTCCCTTCTCCCACCGCACCGCCCCGGCCCGGCCGATGACCTGCGTCCTCGAGCGGAAGACCCGGGTGCGACGCCCGCTCGAGGAGACCTTCCGCTTCTTCGCCGATCCCCGCAACCTGGCCGAGATCACGCCTGGGTGGCTCGCCTTCCGGCTGCTCGACACCGGCGACCTCGAGATGCGCCGCGGACTCCGGCTCCACTACCGGATCCGGCCCCTCGGCTTCCCCCAGCGCTGGACATCGGAGATCACGGTCTGGGATCCGCCGCACCGATTCGTCGACGAGCAGGTGGAGGGTCCGTACCGGGCGTGGCGGCACACCCACGAATTCCGCGCCTTGCCGGACGGCGGCACGGAGGTGCGGGACCGGGTGGAGTACGAGCTCCCGTTCGGCCTGATCGGGCGTCTCGCGCACGCGCTCCTGGTAAAGCACCAGCTCCGCGCGATCTTCGACTACCGGGCTCGGCGCATCCGCGAGCTGCTCGCATGAGGCCCGGTGTCACGATACCGCCGCCCATTGCGTCATATGGCCGATGCGCGTAACCGTATTTGCGCGCGTGCGGCGCCGGACTGACGTGGACGGGCGCGGCGATGCGCCGCGGAAGTGGTTCGTGATGGGTCCGGAGGCCCGCGGCCGGGCCGCGGCTCGCCCGCGCGCCGCGATTCGGTGCGCGCCGACGTGCACGAAACCGTTCACGTTCATTACTGGCAGGATCGACGCAATGAAGTACGTACGGCTACTCGGGACGGGTCTCGCGTTGACGCTCGCGCTCGCGGGCCATGCCGCGGCGCAGGCCGCGTGGGACTCGCCGTTACTGCTGCCGCCGCGGCCGACACCCGGCTTCGGCATCTTCCTGGCCGAGGTCCACGGCGCGGACCTCGGCGTCCTGGGCACCTGGCGCTCGGGTGGGGTCGGGGCGCTGGGTGTACGGTTCGGGATCGCGGACCGGCCGGGCGGGCTCGCCGGGTTCGGCGGCGTGGACTTCTCCGGGACCCTGACCCGTGCGTCTTCGGATTTCCCGCTGGACATCTCGTGGATTGCCGGCGCGGGCGCGGGCTTTGGGCGGTGGCTCCGGGTCAGCTTCCCATTCGGCGTGAGTATCGGGCACACCTTCACCGGCGACGGCGTCCGCTTCACGCCGTACCTGTCGCCACGGCTCGTGCTGGACGGCAATTTCGGCCGGAACCGGCCTCGCGTGCCGGATGACGACCGCCTGAACCTCGGGTTCGCCGCGGATCTCGGGATCGATATCGACCCCGGCTCCGGCTGGCTCGTCCGGTTCGGCGGCACCTTCGGCGACCGGGACGCCATCGCGATCGGGATCGTGTTCTAGCCCGGACGCACGATTCCGCGTACATTTTCGTTACGACCGCCCGGGCGCCGCGCCCGGGTGGGCCCCTCGACCTCGACAGCGAGGGATCCATGAGGATCGTCGTGCCAAGGGAGACCGCCGCCGGCGAACGCCGCGTGGCGCTCGTGCCCGAGACGGTCGGACGGCTCGTCGAGACGGGCTTCGAGGTCGGGATCGAGGCCGGGGCGGGGGAGAGGGCGGGATATCCCGACCAGGCCTACGCGGACGCCGGCGCGACCATCGTCCCGGAGGCCGCCGCGCTCTATGCGGATTGCGACGTGGTGCTCAAGGTCCGTCGCCCGCTGCGGCTGCCCGACGGGCGCGGCCACGAGGCCGAGCTGATCTCGGAAGGCGCTGCGCTGATCTCCTTCTTCCAACCCCTCGCGGACCCCGAGCTGGTCCGCATCCTTGCCGAACGCAAGATCACCAGCTTCAGTCTCGACCTGGTCCCGCGGATCACGAGAGCCCAGAAGATGGACGCGCTCTCGTCCCAGGCCACGGTTGCGGGCTACCGGGCCGTGCTGGAAGCGGCGCACGCGGTTGGCAAGATGTTCCCATTGATGATGACGGCGGCCGGCACGATCGCGCCGGTGCGTGTGCTGGTGCTCGGCGCGGGCGTGGCCGGGCTCCAGGCCATCGCGACCGCGCGGCGGCTCGGCGCGGTCGTCCAGGCGTTCGACATCCGCCCGGCCGCCCGGGAGCAGGTCGAGAGCCTCGGCGCGACCTTCGTGGGCATGCCGCTGGAGGACGCCGAAGACGCTCGGGGCTACGCCCGGGAGGTGGGCGAGGACGTCGGACGCCGGATCCGGGAGGTCCTCGCCCGGCCGGTGGCGGAAGCGGACGTCGTGATCACGACCGCGCAGGTGCCGGGGAAGCCCGCGCCCACGCTCGTCACCGAAGAGATGGTCCGGGCGATGCGACCCGGATCCGTCATCGTGGACCTGGCCGCGGAGACCGGCGGCAACTGCACGCTCACTGAGCCCGGCAGAACCGTGGTGCACCACGGGGTCATGATCAACGGGCTCATCAACGCGCCCAGCGCCCACGCCACGCACGCGAGCCAGATGCTCTCGCGCAACATCGCCGCCCTCCTGCTCCACGTCCACTTCGACGGCGCGATCCAGGTCGATCTGGAGGACGAGATCACGCGGGCCTGCTGCGTGACCCACGCCGGAGAGGTGCTGCACGAGGGCGCCCGGGCGCTGGTCGGAGCCGGCGGCTGACGACTCGCGGCCGTCGGGCTCACGGGAGGCGGGGAAGGGAAGTCTTCACGCTCGACCCGGAAGACCGCTCATGTCCGAAGGCCTCTTGATCTCCGTGTACATCTTCGTGCTGGCCGCATTCGTCGGCTTCGAGGTCATCACGAAGGTGCCCCAGATGCTCCATACGCCGCTGATGTCCGGGTCCAACGCGATCTCCGGCATCACGCTGATCGGCGCCGTGCTGGTGGCCGGCCGGCTCGACTCGCCCCTCAACACGTACATCGGCCTGATCGCCGTGATCCTGGCCACCATCAACGTGGTCGGCGGCTTCCTCGTCACGGACCGCATGCTCCACATGTTCCGCAAGAAGCCGGACGGGTCGAAATGAGCGGCGGCGCCGGCGGGCTACACGCAGTGCTCACTGACGTGGTGTATCTCATCGCCGCGTCGCTCTTCATCTTCGGCCTGAAACGGCTCAGCTCCCCGGCGACGGCGCGCTCCGGCAACCTCCTCGGCGCGATCGGGGTTCTGATCGCCGTGGTGGCCACGCTCCTGGACCGGCAGATCCTGGGCTACGGTCCGATCCTCATCGGGCTCGCGATCGGCACGGTGGCCGGGGCGCTCATGGCGCGTCTCGTCAAGATGACGGCCATGCCGCAGATGGTCGCGCTCCTCAACGGGTTCGGGGGCATGGCCTCCGCCCTCGTGGCCGCCGATGAATACCTGCGGATCGCTGTCGGGCGCGCGGTCATGACGCCGGACATCGCCGTCACGATCATGCTCAGCGTGCTGATCGGCTCCAGCAGCTTCTCGGGCAGCCTGGTGGCTTTCGGGAAGCTCCAGGAGATCGTGACCGGCCGCGCCGTGACCTATCCGTTCCAGAAGACGGGGAACGCGCTGCTCTTCCTGCTGACCGTCGTGCTCGCCGGGGTGCTGGTGTTCGGCGGGCCGGATCCGGTGCTCTTCGGAATCTTCGGGCTCGCGGCCCTCGTGTTCGGCGTGCTCTTCGTCGTGCCCATCGGCGGCGCGGACATGCCCGTGGTGATCTCCCTCCTCAACTCGTACTCCGGCCTCGCGTTGGCGGCGACCGGATTCGTCCTGCGGAACAACGCGCTGATCACGACCGGCGCGCTCGTCGGGGCGTCCGGGCTGATCCTCACGCGGATCATGTGCAACGCGATGAACCGCTCGCTGACGAACGTGCTGTTCGGCGCGTTCGGCACCGCTGCGGGGCAGGCCGTTGCCGCGGCCGAGGGGCGCACCGTGCGGGAGATCACCGCGGACGACGCCGCGATCCTCCTCGGCTACGCGCGCAGCGTGGTCTTCGTGCCCGGTTACGGCCTCGCCGTCTCCCAGGCACAGCACAACGTGCGCGAGCTGGCCGACCTCCTCGAGGCCCGCGGCGTGGAGGTCAAGTACGCGGTCCACGCGGTCGCCGGCCGGATGCCGGGGCACATGAACGTGATCCTGTCCGAAGCGGGCGTCCCTTACGACGCGCTCCTCACCACGGAGGAGGCGAACCCGATCATGCCGCGCACGGACGTGGCGGTCGTGATCGGCGCGAACGACGTCGTCAACCCGGACGCGATCGAGAACCCCAATTCGCCGCTGGCCGGGATGCCGATCATCGAGGTGCACAACGCGAAGTCCGTGATCGTCATCAAGCGGAGCATGGCCACCGGCTTCGCGGGCGTGGACAACCCGCTCTTCTACCGGGAGAACACGCGCATGCTCTTCGGCGACGCGAAGAAGGCGATCAGCGAGCTGGTCCGCGCGGTGAAGGAGTCGGTTCCGGCGTGATCGGGTCACCCGACTGACCGGCTCGCCCGCCGCGCCGCGGAGGCCGGCTCGGCACCGGGCGCGTGGCGAGCCGTCGTCGGCGGCCGGGGCGACGTCGCACAAGAGAAGAGGCCGGACGCCCCCAGCACGGCGTCCGGCCTCGTCCGTTCCCCGCGCGAGGGACTGAACCCCGGGCGCGGGCCCACACCCCCACGTCCTGCACGGCCTCCCGCAACCCGACTCGAGCGCGCCCGTCCACGCCCGAGCGTCTCGCACCCGCGCGCTCCGGACCCTGCGCGATTCCCGTCCTCCGACGTCAGCCCCCCGGCCTCACCGCTACCACGTTGTCATCCGTGTGCCGGTCGATCAGCTTGTGGAGCGGATCGATCCCGGCCCGGACCGGCCGCTCGTTCACCTGCACCTCGATGACGTTGGTCCCGCTCGTGACCCGGTGCTTCGCCAGGTACAGCGTGGTCTCCTCGACCTTCCGGCCCTCCCGCCGCTCTCCGAATACGCCGATGTCGATCCAGTCGTCCACCGGCACCTCGACCTCGTTCCCCAGGCTGTCCGCCCGCAGCTTCCTCGCCTCCACCGTGAGCGTGACCCGGTACGTCCCATCCCCCTGCTCCGTGAATGTGGCCGCCGTGGCCTTGTTCTCGTACAGCGTGATCGTGTGGAACAGGTCGTCCAGGATGTAGCGCAGCGAGTCCGGGGTGGCCGCCTCCAGGTGTGCGAGCAGCTCCAGCGAGTTCGCGTACGGCGGGCCCTGGAACTTCGTCTCTTCCAGGAACGCCCGCAGCGCCGCGTTCAGCCGCTCCTCGCCGATGTAGTCCCGCAGCGCGTACATCACCAGCGAGCCCTTGTTATAGTGGATGTAGCCCTGGTTCTCCACGAGCAGGAGCGGGACCTCCTTCTTCGCCTCCATGCTCCGACCGAGCAGGTAGTTGTCCAGCTCGTGGCGCAGGAAGCGCTTCATCTGTTGCGGCCCGTACTCCCGCTCCATGACCATCAGGGCCGAGTACTGGGCGAGCGTCTCCGAGAGGAGCGTGGCGCCCTGCACGTTCCCGCCGATCACCTGGTGCGCCCACCACTGGTGCGCCACCTCGTGGGCCGTCACGTAGAACGGGTAGTCGACGTCCTTCTCCTCGTTCTCGATCCGGGCGATGAACCCGATCCCCTCCGAGTACGGGATCGTGTTCGGGAACGCCTGGGCGAAGGACGCGTAGCGCGGGAACTCCACGATCCGGACCTGGCGGTGCTGGTATGGCCCGAAATTCTCCGTGAAGTACTCGAGGGACCGCTTCACGGACTCGATCATCCGGTCGAGGTTGTACTCGTGGCCCGGGTGGTAGTAGACCTCGATGGCCACGTCCCGCCACCGGTCCCGCTTCACCGCGTACCGCGCCGACAGGAACGAGTAGAAGTGCAGGATCGGCGCGTCCATCTCGTAGCGGAAGTAGCGTCTGCCGCCCTCTTCCCACTCCCGCACCAGGTACCCCGGCGCGATGGCGATCTGGTCCGGGCTCGTGCTGACCGTGGCCGCGAAGTCGACCCAGTCCGCGTCGTGGGAGATGTAGTTGTTCATCCTAGCCGCCGGATCGTCCACCGGCGCCATGCGCTCCTTCGGCTCGAGCCCGTACTTGCGCCGGGTCCGGTCCAGCGACAACTCGATCCGCGAGTCGTACCCGAAGGACGGCAGCATCGTGCTGTGCACGAACGACCCGTTCTCCACCACGTCCGTGTTCGAGACCTTGTTCTCGAAGCCGCGGGACAGGTAGGCCAGGTCGAAGGTGAACACCGCGGTGTCGTTCGGCTGGAGCGGCGTGCCGAGCCGGAAGATGCGGTACCCGCGCTCCGGGTCCTCCAGCTCCAGGCGCTCCCCGCGGCCGAAGGAGAGGGCGCGGATCTCGGCGCTCCGCGGGATCAGCACGTGCACGGAGTCTATGGCGACGTCGCTCCGATTCACCACGCGGTATTCACCCTTCGCGGTGAAGCTGCCCTCCTCGGGGTAGAGCGCCACGTCCACGTCGACCGCGACGATCCGCGGCTGGGGCAGGCCCTCGAACCGCTTGTAGCGCCGCTCGTACTCCGCGAGGTCCCGCTCCGTGTCCCGCGCGGTCCGGTACTCGTTCAGGATGTTCGTGTTGTAGAAGATGAACCCGCCGGTGCCGGCCACGAGCGCGACCGCGAGCGCGGCACCGCCGGCCAGCCGTGGCGTGATCCGCTGCCGCGCCAGGTGCAGCCGCCAGCGCCATCCGGACTCCTCGCCCCGGACCCAGAACAGGTTCGTGGCGAGGGCCAGGAGCACGGCCACGCCCGCCCAGTAGAGGCGGAACCAGAAGTACGGCGTCACGAACGGCCCGTAGCCGTTCATGTCCGAGTACAGCTCGCCGGCGGTGGACCCGTAGCGGTAGAGTCCGTGCTCCAGGCCGAGCTCGCTCATGAACATCCGGAACACGTAGTACAGGATCACGATCATGTGACCCATGTACTTGTGGTTCACGACCGAGTGCACGGCGAGGGCGAGCACGGCCGCCAGTACGTAATCGGAGAAGCGCATCAGGTAGAGCGTGCGGGCGTAGAGCCCGAGCTCGAACCGGAAGTAGCCCTTGAGCGCCTGGGTCACCACGCCGGCGACCAGGATCACGGTGAGCAGGACCGCGATCACGAGGGAGAGGGCGGTGAGCTTCGCCAGGAACGGGAGCCCGGTCGGGACCGGCAGCGCATCGTGGACCTGGTTCGCCTTCAGGTCCCGCTCGCGCCAGACCAGCTCGCCCGCGTAGAACGCGATGATCACGGTCATGAAGAGGGCGAACGTGCCGGTCAGGATCTCGAGCGCCGCGTAGGTGACCGGGTACGTCGTCGTCCCGTAGAGCTTCCCGACCTGGGGCGCGCTGAAGCCGAGGAAGAGGAGCCCGGCGCCGACGAGCGCGTGGAAGTACACGCTGCGCACGATCTCGGAGAACGCGCGCCGGGTGAGCGTGACGTACTGCCGTATCCGCAGCCCGAGGTCGAAGCGCGGCGTCACCGCCGGGAGCGCGAGGGCATGGGAGGCGGGCCCTGCCGGCGCCGTTCCCTCGGGCGACGTCGGGTGCGCGGACGACGTCGCCTGAATCCCCCGCCGACGGCCCAGCAGCGTCCGTGTCCCACCGTCCGCGTGCGCGAACCGGAATCGCCAGAACCCGAACGCGGCGATGGCCGCGGCCACGCCCAGCCAGATCAGCCGGTTGTAGAGGAACAGCCCGGACAAGGGCACGAGCCGCGTGTTCCGCTCCGCGACCGTCCAGTACTTCGTGACGATCGCGTGTGCGCCGGACGCGAACGGATCCGCGAGCGCGGCGAGGGTCTGGTGATCGAGGTCGGTCGTCAGGCTCGCGCCGATCATGTAGCCGACCAGCATGATCACGCCGCCCACGTAGTTCGGCAGCATCATGCGGGTCAGTGCAGCGAGCGTGAAGAAGATGGCGCCGCTCAGCAGCACGTTCGGCACCACGAACACGAGGAATGGCTGCACGAACACCGCCAGCCGGAACGGCCCCAGCCGCTCCGGGTCCAGGAACGGCAGCTTGCACGCCACCGCGAGCCCGAGCGGGATGCTCGCGAAGATCAGGAGGTTCACGAGCATCGCGCCCGTGAAGCGGCCGCCGAGATACTCGAGCTTCCGGATCGGCTGGGTGAAGAAGAGGGGGTCGATCCGGGCGTCGTAGTCCCGGTAGACCGCATGGCCCATCACCGCCGCGGTGACCAGCACGCTGAACAGGCTGAGCGACGAGATGAGCACGGCCATCACGTACGGCGAGTTGACGTACACGTTGCCGTCGCTCCCGCCTATGCCGACCGAGACGCTCTGGAACGCGCCGCCGATCGCGCTCACCACGAGCAGCCCGAGCGCGAAGAAGATGGCGAAGTAGGCGTACGTCGAGATCCGGCGCAGGTAGTACGCCAGCTCGAAGCGCACGATCTCCAGGAACCGCCGGCTCACAGCCCCGCCCCCGCGCTGGCCAGCGCCGACCGGTCGCCGGCGCCGAGCATGGCCGAGAAGTACACGTCCTCCAGGTCCGCCTCCACCGGCTCGAAGGTGGGATCCGGCTGCGCGTCCGCTTCCACGTGGATCACCGTCCGGCCGGCCAGGAGCCGCGTCGAGATGACCCGATGGGACGCCTCGTACGCCGCGAGCTCGTCCTTCGCCACCACCTTCCGCCAGATCCGCCCGCGCAGCGCTTCGATCCCGGCCTGCGGCTCGCCCTCGAGCAGGATCCGGCCGTGGCTGATGATCGCCATCCGGCTACACAGCTCGCTCACGTCCTCCACGATGTGCGTGGACAGGATCACCACGGCGTTCTCGCCCAGCTCCGAGAGGAGGTTCAGGAACCGGACGCGCTCCGCGGGGTCGAGCCCGGCCGTGGGCTCGTCCACGATGATGAGCTGCGGGTTGCCGAGCAGCGCGATGGCGATCCCGAAGCGCTGGCGCATCCCGCCGGAGAAGGTGCCCAGCTTCCGCTTACGCACCTCGTACAGGTTCGTCTGCTCGAGGAGGGCCTTCACGATCTCCCGCCGTTCGCGGCGGTTCCCGATCCCCTTCAGCACCGCGAAGTGTTCGAGCAGCTCCTCGGCCGTGGCCTTCGGGTAGAGCCCGAACTCCTGGGGCAGGTAGCCCAGGGTGCGGCGCACCCGGTCCTTCTCGTTGAGGACGTCGATGTCCCCGAGCCGAACGCTGCCCGTGTCCGGCTCCTGGAGCGTGGCCAGGATGCGCATGAGCGTGGACTTGCCCGCGCCGTTCGGGCCGAGCAGCCCGAACATGCCGCGGGGGATCGTGAGGGTGACGCCACGCAGCGCCTGTACGCCGTTCGGGTAGGTCTTGGACAGGTTCTCGATGCGTAGTTCCATCCGGTGCCTCCGGGGTGTGACCGGGGTCGGGACAGGGGCCGGTGTGGGCCGGCCAGCGGTGGTCGCCCAGGATATAGAGGTCCGTTGACCCCGCGGTCGGACAGGACGGGATGTTCGTCCGTGGGACGCGGCGCGTCAACGGGGTTTGCAGAGATAGATCAGCCAGGGCGAGATCTCGAGCTCGCTCACCCACCCGTAGGGCTCGTCCGGCCTGCCGAGCGGGCGGTGGAGGCGCAGGATCTCGAACCCGGCTTCGGCCAGGGCCGCCCGGTAGTCCTCGTCGCGCCAGAGACGGTCCTCGATGGGGCGCGAATCGCCCCCTTCCTTGATCACGACCCGGACGACCCCGCCCCGGGTGCTCCCGGCGTTCTCCTCGCGGAACGGCGCCGTGGTCAGGGTCGCCCACTCGTGGGTGTACAGCTCCGGCGCGCTCGCGATGAGCACGAACCGGCCGTCGGGCGCGAGCCGCTCCCGGATCGCCGTCAGGAGCGCGACCCGGTGCGCCTCGTCCGCGATCGCGTCGAACGGGAACGCGGCGAGGGCGAGATCGAAGGGACCGTCGGGCCAGCCGGTGGCGGCGTCGTCCTCGATCTGGAGGTACTTGCCCTCCGGGTCCGCGCGGCGCGCCTGCTCGAGCATGGCGGGGGAGACGTCGATCCCGACCACGTCGAACCCGAGGTCCCGGAGGAATCGGGTGGAGCGGCCCGCGCCGCAGCCGAAGTCCAGCGCCCGCCGCCCCCTCCCGTCCTCGCCGATGAGCATGGGGAGGTCCCGGTACGCCAGGTAGTACGTCCCGGTGACGCCGAGCCGCGCGTACGCGGCCGCGCGGCGCTCGTCAGCGTAGGTATTCTCCGGTGCCATCGTCGTCCGTCGGTGGATGCCGTCCCGATGCGGCCCGCAGGTCCCGGCCCCGCGCGCCCGCCGTGTTGCGGCACCCGGCGTCCCGTGCCGATCGCCGCACGACTACAGTGTTGGCTGAAAGTAATTCAAACCCGTGGGCGGCGGAAAAGTTCGGGCGCGCGCCGCGCTGCGGATTGGGGTCGCGGCCGGGCTGCGGGGTGGGCGGTGTGGGGCGGGAGGTTCGGCCGTAAGACCGACGTCCGGGCGAGCGCGGCGAGACCCGCGACGAGGGCGGGTGAGCCGGGACCGGCCGTGAGCCGAGGGCAACGCGACCGACGGCCGGGCGGCCCGAGCGAGCCACAACCCCCTAGCGACGCATGGCACCGGGCGGGCGGGGCGCTGCGTGCGTGGGCTCGGGTGTCCTCAACGGTGGCGGGCGGATGGGGTACACGTCGCGGTCCTGCCGGTGCTCGATGATGCCGTACGGGCCCGAAGCAACGGGCCACGGCGTGGCCGCCCCACGGCCGTTCGCCGCGCCCGGGACTGACCGCTGCCGGATCGGGTGTCCGGATTTCAGGCGCCGGGCGCGCGGCGGCCCGGTCAGGAGGATGCCGCAGCCGGGACCGGCCCCATCGCGGCGTCGCCTTCGAAGAGTGTGAGCGACGTCGCGCCCGCCACCTCCGATTCGTGCGCCAGCAGCCACCGCTTCCGCTCGATCCCGGCGGCGTACCCGGTCAGGGAGCCGTTCCGGCCGATGACCCGGTGGCACGGGATCACGATGGCGATCGGGTTCCGTCCGATGGCGGCGCCCACGGCCCGGCTCGCGCTGGGGATCCCGAGCGACGCCGCGATCTCGCCGTACGTCGTCGTCTCGCCGTAGGGGATGCGGGTCAGGGCATCCCAGACCCGCCTTTGGAACGGCGTGCCCTCCGGCCCGAGCGGCAGCGTGAAGTCTCGCAGCGTCCCGGCGAAGTACGCCTCCAGCTCCGCCCGGGCGCGGGCCAGGGCGTCGTCGTCCCGGACCCGATCCGGCCCTGGCCGCGGCGGGTCGTCCGGGTCCCGGAGCGAGATCGACGTGATCCGCCCGCCGGCCGCCGTGACGACCACGAGCCCGACCGGGCTCTCGAACATCGTGTAGACTCGCTCGCTCATGGCCGGGATTCCTTTCGGTGTCTCACAGGGAATTCCAGAGGTGCATGGTGGCGTACGCACGCCAGGGTCGCCACGGCTCCGCCGCGACTTCCACCTCCTTCGTGCCGAGCGCCCGGCGCAGCCCGAGATCCGCGGCCGGGAGCGCGTCCGGCCAGCGGAGCGCGCGCATGGCCACGTACTGGGCGGTCCACGGGCCGATCCCGGGGATGCGCTGGAGCGAAGCCTCCGCTTCCGCGGGGTCCGAGGACGGCGCCAGGCGCACCTCGCCCGCCAGGACCGCCTGCGCGAGCAGGACGAGCGTGCGCGCCCGGGCCAGCGGCAGCCCGATCTCCCGCAACTCGCCAGGGTCTACCTCCGCGAGCCGCTCCGGGCGGACCGGGAGCCGGGTGAGCCCGGGCGGGAAACCGTCCGGCGCCGGGTCCCCGTACGCCGCGGCGAGCCGCCCGGCGAGGGTCGTGGCGCCGCGCACGCTCACCTGCTGCCCGAGCACCGCGCGCACGGCCAGCTCGAAGCCGTCGATCGAGCCCGGTACCCGCAGGCCCGGCGTCCGCTCCACGAGCGGGGCCAGGCGCGGGTCCCGGCTCAGGTGCGCGTCGATCGCCGCGGGCTCCGCGTCCAGGTCGAGGAGCCGCCGGATCCGCGCGATGAGCGGCATGAGCACCGGCGCGAGCGCGTCCGATACGGTCACCTCGAGCTGGGGCGCGTCCACAGGGGCGTGGCGGACCGAGAACCAGCCGGCATGGCCATCCAGGCACACGGCCCGCGCATACGTTCCGCCGTCCACGAGCTCCACGCCCGGCGTGGCCCGGCCGGCCAGATAGGCGAGCAACCGGTCCCACGCGAGCGGCGGCCGGTACGCGAGCCGCAGCCGGATGGCGCCGACCACGGGCTCGCCGTCGTTCCGCGCGCGACGCAACTCCGTGGGACTCATCCGGTACCGGGCGCGGAACAGCGCGTTGAACCGGCTGAGACTCGAGAAGCCGCTCGCGTACGCCACCCGGCTCACGGGCAGGTCCGTGTCCGTGAGGAGCTGCTTCGCGAAGAGGAGCCGCTGCGTCTGCGCCAGCTCCACGGGCGACACGCCGAACGTCCGCACGACCACCCGCCGCAGGTGCCGCTCGCCCACGCACAGCTCCCGGGCCAGGTCCCGGACGGAGCGACCGTTCAGCCCGCCTTCCGCGATCCGGGCGTACGCCCGCGCCGCGAGCCGGTCCGGCGCATCGATCCGTGCGCGCCCCGGCGAGAGCTCCGGCCGACACCGCAGACACGGCCGGTATCCATCCCGCTCCGCGGCCGCCGCGGTTTCATAGAACGTGCAGTGCTCACGCTTCGGGAGCCTCGCCGGGCACACGGGGCGGCAATAGATCCCCGTCGACGAGATGCCGACGAAGAACACGCCATCGAAGCGAGGGTCTCTCGAACGGAGCGCATTGTACAGTGTGTCGCGATCCATGGGTGTCGGCTCGGGTCCGGGGCTCGGATTCGTACCCCGAAATATAGCCGAACGGTGCGCGGCCGCTCACCGTTTTCGGACTTCGATCTGGGCGTGACGGCACCCGCGGCTGACGTGGGTGGGGAGTCTGTCGGATGATGAGTCAGGGAAGGGAGGTGGTTCGGTTGGGATGAAGGAGCGCAATGATGCGCGGTGCACGGCTTCCGTGCATGGGCCCTGGCTCAGGGGCCCTTCCATGATCGCTCCACACCGGCGGCGCACCGTTCACGGATGTGGCCGAGGGGCTGGCGGATGGGCGGGTACGGGGCGAGCTTTATGCGACGTCGCACCCTACGCTCTTCGCGGGGTATCGTACCGCGACGCGACCGCGGGCGCTCGGCAGCGCCGCGACCTCCACGCTCGAACACACGATCCGGGACGCTGACGTGCGCAAGACGCTGAAGCATATTCTCGCGGAGTACGGCGCCATCGCCGTCGTCGTTTACCTCGGGATCTTCTTCGCCGTGCTCGGCGCGGCCTGGGGCGCCATCAACCTCGGGTGGCAGCCGAAGACGCTGACCGCGAACGTGGGCGCGTTCACCGCCGCGTACCTCGCCACGAAGGTCGTGCAGCCCTTCCGCATCGCGGCCACCCTTGCCCTCACGCCGATCGTGGCGGCGGCGATCAACCGGTTGCGGAGGGGCGTCGCGATGAAGTCCATACCCGCGCCGGAGACGTCGGCCGAGACGTCGCGCCCTGCCTCCGCATCCGAACAGCGGGACTCCATGGGTCGGCGGGATCCCGAGGATCCCGCCGGGTCGCAGGCCTAGCGGTCGGGCTGGCGGAATCCGCGCGCCGGGCCGCGCTCCTCGCGGTCACCGGCGCGGCCGGGCCGGCTCCGCCGCCGGGTAGGGCGCGGTCGGCGCCAACCGGCGTTTCGTGACCCGGGTATCCAGCAAGCGGTCGTACAGCGGACCCCGGCCCGGGTCGATCAGGGTCACCGCCAGGTACAGGGCACCCAGGGTCAGGCCAAGGCCCAGCACGAGGATGGTGCCGATCGTGGGGCCATCCGCAGCCGTGGGAGGCGCGGCCAGCTGCTGCACGGCAACGTGCGAGAGCTCCCACGCCAGGAGCTTCAGGGCGTTGCGGCCGACCGCCCGGCGAAACGACAGGCGCCCGCCAGCGAGGCTGGTCACCTGAAGGCCGCAGAGCCGTTTCCCGGGAGTCGCCGCCCGACCGGATGCCTCGAACCCGGCCAGGATGATCAGCACGGGGCCGGTGAGGGTGGCGATCCGAAGGAGATGGGCGCCGATAGGGTGCGAGAACGCCGCGTCCAGCCATCCACCGCTCCCCCCGCCCAGCATGTAGACGGATACCGCAGCCAGGGCGCCGGCGTAGAGGCCGATCAGCAGGCAATCGACGAGGAACGCCGCAACGCGCCGGATCCCCGTGACGCGGTCCGTCCCGCAGCTTCGATCGTTCAACATCTCACCTGCCGGGTTACATTGGCGGCGCGCATCCTTCGCGGCGCCGTGTCACCGGTCCCTCGGCCGGGCCCGGGGTCGGAGCCCGTGCGAGCCTGCGCTGTGCCGCGGCAACGAGAGGGGATCCATGGTCGTCCGTGCAGGAGGCGAGTGCCCGGGCGGCGATCCCCCCGAGGAGCGGGTGCGGGAACCGGTTGCGGCCGAGATGGCGCTCCGGCCAGCCCTCGAGGGGGCGCCCCGCGACCTGGCATTCACGCCCCCGGCGAGCCGGAAGGGCGCTCCTTCGCGTCTCCACATCCCCGGGCTCCATCGCATGGGGCATGGGTGCGAACGGATCCGGCGCCCAACAACCCGACGGGAAGCCGCGCCCGGTACCGGTCCTGCGGCGTCTCATCGAGGCGCAGGTCGCGATCCCGCCGGAACCGGTGTCACGGCGGCGCCAACGGTGGTTCAGCCCCACCCTCGCATTGCTTTCCGCGAATCCTGGCGATAACGCCGAGGTTGCCGGCAATCGCCAGGAGCTCGCACCGGCAACGCCCGCTCACGGTTGCTGGCAACGGTCCCATCATAGGCCGTGGTGGTGCCGCCAACAAGGAATGGGCTCCGTCTCCACGGTGCATTCCGAGAAATGGACTCCTGCGCGCCGGCATCCCGCCGGCAACGAGCGGGCACGCGCCGGCGAGGCGGTGCAGGGGATGAGGATGGGCGAGCTCCGCGGCGCGGGCCCGTGGAGGCAAGCGCGGGACGAGCGATCCGTGCTCACCGTGCGCCATGCCCATGGTGGAGCCACGCCCGCCGACCGTGATCGATCCCGCACGGGACACGGCCGGGCGACCGATGGACGGCGAGAGGCGGGTCGCGATGCCGGCGCCGCCGCTACAACAGCAGGACCTGCCTGGAATCATGAGCCGGGGCGGGGAGCGCGATGGGGGAGGGAACGACGCTGGCGCAAACCGCGGGGGACGGGGGCAAGCCGCTATCTCGGGCCGGACCGCCTCGACACGCAGGCGACCGCGATGGCCGGCGCGACATACGTCCAGCAGGAGCGTGGAGCGGCGGCCCGGGATGAAAAAAGCGCCCGTCGGGTCGATCCCGACGGGCGCCGTTCATCGTAGCATCACACCAGCGGAGGCGGAGGGACTCGAACCCCCAAGGGCTTACGCCCGCCGCATTTCGAGTGCGGTGCCTTACCAATTAGGACTACGCCTCCGAATGCGCGAACGGGAGCGCGGCCCATGGGTTCCGCACTCCCGCCACCAGTCGGGGAGACTGGATTTGAACCAGCGACCCCTGCGTCCCGAACGCAGTGCTCTACCGGGCTGAGCTACTCCCCGATCTCCGAGAATCCCACCTACAGCACGGACGGGGTGGGATTCGAACCCACGAGGCGGAAACCGCCCACACGCTCTCCAGGCGTGCGCCTTAAACCACTCGGCCACCCGTCCTTACGGCAGCTCCCGGCCGGCCGGGTCGCCGCGGCTCGGCGGGCGGTGGTCCCGCCTACGCCATCCGAGCGGAGAGGGTGGGATTCGAACCCACGCGGACCTTTTGGGCCCAACGCCTTAGCAGGGCGCCGCCTTAAGCCTCTCGGCCACCTCTCCGAATCGACCAACCCTCCCAGTTGCCCCTCCTGGGTTCGAACCAGGACTCTCCTGATCCAGAGTCAGGCGTGTTGCCAATTACACCAAGGGGCAATCCATCTGTCGGCACGGCTCACTGCTGCCGATCACCGGCGACGCAATCTCGATCGACTGCACCGATCGCGCCACCAGAGCGGGAGACGGGACTCGAACCCGCGGCCCTCAGCTTGGGAAGCTGATGCTCTACCAACTGAGCTACTCCCGCGACTCTCGTCGCCGTACCCTCGAAACGGGTCCGGGTTCCCCCGGACCAGAGCCACCGGTCGGACTTGAACCGACGACCGCTCGATTACGAATCGAGTGCTCTACCACTGAGCTACGGTGGCACAGTTCACCCGCTGACGCAACCCTACGGTCGCAGGCGCGGATCTCATGGAGCTGAGGGGACTTGAACCCCTGACCTCCTGAATGCCATTCAGGCGCTCTCCCAGCTGAGCTACAGCCCCATATGGGCGCGAGAGGACTCGAACCTCTGACCTCTACGATGTCAACGTAGCGCTCTAACCAACTGAGCTACGCGCCCGGCTCGCCGCCTCGTCCACTCGTCCGCGTAGCGAAGCCGCCGACGGCTCACCATCAAATCTAGCCACGCGCCCGGCGTATGTCCACCGGTCTTTGCCTGCGCGACCGAGCTACGCAGCCGTCATGCCGTCCACGTTCCGTATCCGCGTAGCGCAGTGGTGGGGGTAGGATTCGAACCTACGTAGGCCGGAGGCCAGCAGATTTACAGTCTGCCCCGTTTAGCCGCTTCGGTACCCCACCTTCTATCGTGTCCTCCCGCAGCACGAGATCCTTATGCGCCCGGGAGGAGTCGAACCCCCAACCTTTGGATCCGTAGTCCAACGCTCTATCCAGTTGAGCTACGGGCGCATCGTCGGCCGCAACGCCACCCGGACGTGATGCGGATTCCGAACGCGGGCCGCCCGGCCGGGCTTTGCGCCGGACCGTCGCCTGCCACACCACCATGCCCACGACAGGACTCGAACCTGTACGCCGTTGCCGGCACTGGTCCCTCAAACCAGCCTGTCTACCAATTCCAGCACGTGGGCGCCAGCCGTCCGGACCCATCCGGACGAGCATGCTCGGAGAGGGAGTCGAACCCTCACGGGGTTGCCCCCACAGGATCCTGAATCCTGCGCGTCTACCAATTCCGCCATCCGAGCGACTTCTCCGACTGCCGGGGAGGCGGAATCTCCCACGACGCGGTCCGCGCGACCTGCGCGGCATGGAGCTGAGGGGACTCGAACCCCTGACCTCCTGGGTGCGATCCAGGCGCTCTCCCAGCTGAGCTACAGCCCCAAACGCTCCTACCCGAATTGTCAAGCAGCCTTCAGACTCAGCGGGGCTGACGGGACTTGAACCCGCGACCTCCGGTGTGACAGACCGGCACTCTAACCAGCTGAGCTACAGCCCCTCTTACCCAGCCGTCCCCACGGACGGCGTTCCACCAACCGGAGAGCGGGCGACCGGACTCGAACCGGCGACCTTCTGCATGGCAAGCAGACGCTCTACCAACTGAGCTACGCCCGCGTTTCCGCGGCCTACTTCTCCGTTGTTCACGCGGCGTCACCCGCCGCTCCCCTCACGCCCCCACGGGGAATCGAACCCCGGCTGCCAGCTTGAAAGACTGGTGTCCTAACCGTTAGACGATGGGGGCCTAAGGTGTCTCGACCGTCGGCGCTGCTACCGCCTTCCAGCGCCGGCGCGATTTCCACCGGCCGCGCCGACCGCTTCCATGGAGCTCGCGACGGGGATTGAACCCGTGACCTCTTCCTTACCAAGGAAGCGCTCTACCACTGAGCTACGCGAGCAGGCCGCACCGACCAGACCGCCGGGACCCATCCGCCCGGCTCGTCTCCAGTACCCCCACGGGGAATCGAACCCCGGTTTCCGCGCTGAGAACGCGGCGTCCTAGGCCACTAGACGATGGGGGCACAACCCTTCGTTTTGTCAAGCTCGCCGGTCGACCGCACCGGCGGGTAGCTCACAGGTCCGGAGGGACTCGAACCCCCAACCGCCGGTTTTGGAGACCGGTGCTCTACCAATTGAGCTACGGACCTACGCCCGCGAAGTGGCCGGGGACGGAATCGAACCGCCGACACCGTGATTTTCAGTCACGTGCTCTACCAACTGAGCTACCCGGCCGTCCTGAACCCATCACTGCCCTCGACGTCGACGAAAAACCGCCCGGCATCGAGGGCGCGGGCGGGGGCAGGGGTGCGGCGGCTGTCACACCGGTCTTACCGGCTCGCCCCTCCCGCGCGGCTCGCCCCGTACCGCCACGAGTCGGCCTCCGCGCCCGCGCGCGAGCGATCTCGTGGAGCCGTGCGACGAGCCTGCATGGGCCCTCCTCTCGGTCACGCAAGGCCCGGACCCCGGTCCGGACCGCGAATAGCGGGGGCGGGATTTGAACCCGCGACCTCCGGGTTATGAGCCCGGCGAGCTACCAGACTGCTCCACCCCGCGTCAGTCGACAGGAAGAACAATTTAATGGATCGGCCGGCTTCCGTCAAGGCCTTCCCGGGCCTCGCCCGGCAGCGCCCACGCGGCGCGCCGACCGCCCTAAATATAACACTTTTCGCCCGCGATCCAAGCCCCCGGACCGGCCCGAAAACGAACCCCCGGGCCACGGGCGGGTCAATGCGCCGCGGGCCGGGGGCGACATCGGCAAGGAGCGCGCCGGAGCCGCACCCCGGCCTCCGGCACGAGCCCCGCGCTACGCGACGACCAGGTTCAGCAGCCGGTCCGGGACGAAGATCGCCTTCCGGATCGCCTTGCCGTCCACGAAGCGACGGACGTTCTCGTCCTCCATGGCGAGGGCCCGGGCCTGGTCCTCGCCGATCCCGCGCGGCACCGTCACCCGCGCCCGGACCTTGCCGTTGACCTGGATCACGAACTCCACCTGGTCCGCCGTGGCCTTGGCCGGGTCGAACGTGGGCCAGAGCGCGATCCGCTCGCCGTCCGGCCCGACCGCGCGCTCGAAGAGACTGGTCTCGTGCCCGAGCCGGTGCCAGAGCTCCTCCGCCAGGTGCGGCGCGAACGGCGCCACGAGCACGACCAGCGGCTCCACCTCCGCCCGGTTCGCCCGCCGGCCGCCCTCCCGGACTGCGTTCAGGTACTCCATCATCGCCGCGATCGCGGTGTTGTAGCGCAGCCCGGAGATGTCCTCGGTGACCTTCTTGATCGTGGCGTGGAGCTTCTGCTCCAGGGCGCCGGAGACCGGCTCGTCCCCGAGCTCCTCCACGGGCACCACGGTGTCCCAGAGCCGGTTCAGGAACCCGGCCGGGCCCTGGATCCCCTTGTCCCGGAAGTCGCCGCCCTCCTGGTACGGCCCGAGGAACATCAGGTACGTGCGGAACGTGTCCGCGCCGTACTGCTCGATGTAGCGGTCCGGAACCACGATGTTGCCGCGGCTCTTGGACATCTTCGCGCCTTCCTTGATGATCAGCCCGTGCTTGCGGAAGGTCGCGAACGGCTCCTCGAACTCCAGGAGCCCCATGTCATGGAGCGCCATGGTGATGAACCGGCTGTACAGCAGGTGCAGCACCGCGTGCTCCTCGCCGCCGATGTACATGTGGACCGGGAGCCACTTCCGGGTCAGCTCCGGATCGAAGGCCACGTCGTCCCGGTTCGCCGACGGGTAGCGCAGGAAGTACCAGGCGCTGTCCAGGAACGTGTCGCTCACGTCCGTCTCCCGGCGGGCCTGGGCGCCGCACTGCGGGCACGGGACGCGGTACCACTCCTCGACCCGGGCCAGGGGGCTCACGCCGCTCTCGTCCGGCTTGTACTGCTCGACGTAGGGGAGCAGGACCGGCAGGTCCTCCTCGGGGACGGGCACGGTCCCACAGGCGTCGCAGTAGATGATCGGGATCGGCGGGCCCCAGTAGCGCTGCCGGGAGATGCACCAGTCGTGGATCCGGAAGTTCACCCGCGGCTCGGCCACATTCCGGCTGGCGAGCCACTCCGTGATGGCGCGCTTCGCCTCCTCGGTCGGCATGCCGTTGAACTGCCCGGAGTTCACGAGCACGCCCGGCCCCATGTACGGCTCGGTCATGGGAGGGAGCTCGCTTTCGCGGGCGACGTCGGCCGGGCCGGGCACCGGCGACATGGTCGGGTCCCCGGCGGGGGCCACCACCTGGCGGATCGGCAGCGCGAAGGTGTTCGCGAACTCGAAGTCCCGGTCGTCGTGGCCGGGCACGGCCATGATCGCACCGGTCCCGTACTCCATGAGCACGTAGTCCGCGATCCAGATCGGGATCTCCTCGCCCGTGGCCGGGTTGACCGCGTAGCCGCCGGTGAAGACGCCGGTCTTGCTCTTGTCCGTCTTCTTGCGGGAGACCAGGTCCATGGACGCGACCTTGGCCCGGTACTCATCCACCGCGGCCTTGCGGTCCGGGGTCGTGATCTCGTCCACGAGCGGGTGCTCCGGCGCCAGGACCATGAACGTGGCGCCGAAGATCGTGTCCGGCCGGGTGGTGAAGACGCGGATGACGGGCCGGCGCGCGTGCAGCCGGGCCGGCTCGTGCTGGCCGGCCGGCGTGCGCGGCCGCGCGATCGGGAACTCGATCTCCGCGCCCTCGCTCCGGCCGATCCAGTTCTCCTGCGCCTTCTTCGTGGTCTCGGACCAGTCGATCCAGGAGAGGTTGTCCAGCAGGCGCTGCGCGTAGCGGGTGATCTCGAAGAACCACTGCTCGAGGAACCGCTGCTCGACGGGCGTGCCGCAGCGCTCGCACGCGCCCGCGATCACCTGCTCGTTCGCGAGCACCGTATGGCAGCTCGGGCACCAGTTGACCGGCGCCTGCTTCTTCTTCGCTAGCCCCGCCTTGTAGAGCTGGAGGAAGAGCCACTGCGTCCACTTGTAGTAGCGCGGATCGGTGGTGTCGACCGTGTGGTTCCAGTCGTACATCGCGCCGATGCGCTTGAGCTGCCGCGTGAAGTTCGCGATGTTGCGCGGGATCAGCTCCATGGGGTGGACGCCGACCTTGAGGGCGTAGTTCTCGGAGTGGATCCCGAACGCGTCGAAGCCGATGGGCTCGAAGACGTCATCCCCGCAGAGGCGCCGGAACCGGCCATAGACGTCCGCGCCGGTGAAGGCATAGATGTTCCCCACGTGCAGCCCCTCGGCCGAGGGGTACGGGAACATCATGAGGTTGAAGAACGGCCGCCCGGCGTTGCGAAGCTCCTCATCGGTGAAGGCGTTGGTGCCCCGCTCCGCCCAGATCCGCTGCCATTTCTCCTCGATGACTGTCGGTTCGTACGCGTTCGTGGTGGTCGACTCGCTCATCTCGGCCTCTCCCCATCTCTTCATCACAAACCCGAAATATAACCATGCCGGATGGCGAAACATAGGGTTCCGGCGGGTGGGGAAAGGCGCGATGAGTCCGGCGGAACCGCGGGAGGCGGCCCGAGGCGACGAGCGGCGGGATGAGCGACGTCGCCTCAGTCCCGGGACGGGGCGGCGCCACCGATGACTGCTGCGCCGCCGGTGACGGGCTCCGGGCCTGGATCCCCGTAGGCCAGACGGGTCACGGCCCCGAACGGATCCCCGTCCGCGGCCTCGGCCTCGGCGATGATGGTGTGGACCACGTGCCGGAGGTCCTGACCGAGCCGCTCGAAGGCGGCCTCGAACAGGTCGAGCCGGTCGAAGTAGAGGCGCCGGGCGATGAGCGTGGCGTTGTTGAGGGGCGTGCGGGTGAAGCTCGGGAACCCGTGGTCCAGGAACTGGGGCTGGAGCTCCTCGGCGAAGCGCCTGCGCGCGCGCTCGAAGACGGCTTCCCGCGCGGCGATGCGCGCCTCGGGATCCAGGTCCTCCCGCGCGTAGAGCGTCTCGAGCTCCTGGATCAGGCCGGCCAGGAACTGACCGAACAGGAGGTTGTCCGCCCAGCGGTTGCGGGCCGTCCTGCACCGTTCGCCTTCCTCGCCCTCCAGGGTGCAGAAGAAGAGGATCGCGCCCCGGTCGCCCACGAAGCTGGCGAAGCTCTCGTTGAAGGAGACGTGGCTCGCCACGTAGATGGTGTTGTGGGTCAATTCGTGGATCACGGTCGAGACGAGGTCCACGTCGTCGTAGCGGAGCACGGTGGAGAGGAGCGGGTCGTCGAAGAACCCGAGGGTGCTGAACGCGCCGGCGGGGCGCACGTAGGTATCGTAGCCCCGGCGCTCGAGCTTTTCGGCGGCGCGGAGCGCGTCGGCCGGGTCGAAGAACCCCTTGTACGGCACGTGGCCGACGATGGGGAACCACCAGGTGACCTGCTCGAAGCGGTCGCGGCGTGCGGCGGAGACCACGAGGAGGAGCGTGTCCCGGTCGACCGGGGAGAAGGTCGTGTAGCTCTTGCCGACGTCGAGGCCGAGGGCGTGCTGGGCGAAGGTCCGGGCGTCCACGACGAGGCGGAGCTTGCGGCGCACCTCGTCGCTCGTGGACGGGTCCTGGATCACGCGTTCTATGGGCCGGCGCCGGCTGAGGATCTTGCCCTCCTCGATGCCCGCGCGGATGAGGTAACCGGGCGAGCAGGTGAGGGTTGCGGCGGCGAGGCCGGCGATGGCGAGGATCGGGAAGAGCTTCTTGCGCATGGGCGTTCCGACGTTTTTCCGACGCATATGACCCCCGGAGCGGGGGAGGGGTTCCTCGACCCGCATCGAATTCCTTGACGGCGTGCTCCGTGCCGGCGTACTGTTCACCCCCTTCCCCCAGTCAGGAGAACCTTCCATGACACGATCGGTCTTTTGTGCGGTTCTGGCCGTTGGCGTCGCCTTCGCCGGGGCATCGTCGGCCCGGGCGCAGACGGAGCCTGCGCGTCCGGAGGCGTACGCGGTGACGAACGCGAGGATCGTTGTGTCGCCGGGCCGGGTGATCGAGCGGGGCACGGTGGTCATCCGGCAAGGCAGGATCGAGGCCGTCGGCCCGGCGGTGGCGGTACCGCCGGACGCGTACACGCTGGATGCCTCGGGGCTGACGGTCTACCCGGGGCTGATCGACGCGGCGACCGGCGTGGGGATGCCGCGGCCGCAGGCGCCGTCGGGTCCGGGCGGCGCGGCGGCGTTCCTGGCGGCGCAGGCGTCACCCTCGGACGAGCCGCCGGAGGAGTTCCGGGCGTGGCGGGAGGCCGCGGACTTCTTCAAGCCCGGTGAGTCGGATCTGGAGGTGGTGCGGGCGAACGGCGTCACCACGATCGGCCTGACGTTCACCGGCGGGATCCTGCCGGGCAAGGTCTCGGTGGCGAGCGTGGGCGCCGGCCCGAAGTACGAGCTGATCCTGCGGACGCCGGCCGCGCAGCAGGTGGCGTTCAACACGCGGCGGGGCGGCTATCCGACGACGCTGATGGGCTCCATCGCGTACGTGCGGCAGGCGTTCTACGACGCGGACCATCTGCGGCGGCTGGAGGAGGCGTTCCGGCGGGACCCGGGCTCGGTGGAGCGGCCGGTGGGCACGGAGCAGACGCGGGCGCTGGTCCCGGCGGCGTCCCGGCAGCTCCCGGTCTGGTTCGCGGTCTCGCGGGAGAACGACCTGAAGCGGGCGCTGGACGTCGGCCAGGAGCTGAACCTGGACTTCGCGCTGCTGGGCGCGCAGGAGGGCTATCGGATCGCGGACCGGATCGCCCGGGCGGGCCGGCCGGTGCTGGTGAGCCTGGCGTTCCCGTCGCCCCGGACGGTGACCGGCCGGTCGTTCGAGCTGCACGTGGCGCCGGCGGAGGGGCGGGACACGGCGCGGGCCTCGGCGGACTCGGCGGTCGCGCGGGCGCTGCGGGGGAACGCCGCGGCGCTGGCGAAGGCCGGCGTGCCCATCGCGCTCACGAGCTTCGGGATGGACCGGCCGGCGGATTTCCGGGAGCACGTGATCCAGGCGGTGGAGGCGGGGCTCCCGGCGGATGATGCGCTGCGGGCGCTGACCGTCACGCCCGCGCGGCTGCTCGGCCTGGAGCGCGCGCTGGGCACGGTGGAGGCTGGGAAGCTGGCGAACCTGGTGCTCGTGGAGGGGGACCTCTTCTCCCGGGACGGGAAGATCCGCCACGTGTTCGTGGAGGGGCGCCGCTTCGACGTTCGGGAGGCGCCCCGGCGCGAGGGCGGGCCGGGCCGCGCGGTGGGGGGCCGGGGCGGGGCCGAGCCCGCGGTCGTGCTCGCGGGCGCGTGGCGCGGCACGGTCACCATGGACGACGGCTCGCCCATCCCGTTCACGCTCCGGATCGAGCAGCAGGGGAGCCAGCTCCGGGGCCGGCTGGAGGCGGGCGTTGGGACGGCCACGTTCCGGGGCTCGGCGAACGGCCCGTCGTTCACCCTGGAGGGCGACCTCCTCATGGGCGGGCAGGTCATGCCGCTGACCGTGACCGGCCGCGTCGAGGGAGACTCGATGCGGGGCACGGTCTCCAGCGGCGAGATGCCCCCGTTCGACTTCACGGCGACCCGCGTACCGGGAGGGAATCCATGACCGCACCACGCTGGATGCGATACCCGGCCCGGCGCCTCGTCGCGGCGCTGGGGCTCCTGCTGCTGGCGCCGGCCGCGGCCGCGGCCCAGGACCTGGCCGTGCGCGGCGCCACGATCCTGACCGTGACGAAGGGCACGATCGAGAACGGCACGGTCGTGATCCGCAACGGCAAGATCGCGGCGGTGGGCGGCCCGGAGGTGACGATCCCGCCCGGCGTCCGCGTGATCGATGGCCGGGGCATGTACGTGATGCCCGGGATCATCGACTCCCACTCGCACCTGGCCATCGAGGGCGGGATCAACGAGGGGAGCGAGCCGGTCACGCCCGAGGTGGTGATCCCGGTGCGCCACGACGATCCTGGCATCTACCGGGCGCTGGCCGGCGGCGTGACCACCATGAACGTCCTGCACGGCAGCGCGAACGTGATCGGTGGGCAGAACGCGGTCCTGAAGCTGCGCTTCGGGCGCCCGGCCGAGGAGCTGTACTTCGAGGGCGCGCCGCGCGGGATCAAGTTCGCGCTGGGCGAGAACCCGAAGCGCTCGAACTTCCCGACGCTCCCGGGCGCGACGCGGCGCTATCCGGCCACGCGCATGGGCGTGGAGGACCTGCTGCGCTACTGGTTCACCCGGGCCAAGGAGTACATGGAGGAGTGGGACCGGTACGAGCGGGAGTCGCGGAGGAACCGGAACCTGGTCCCGCCCCGGAAGGACCTGCGTCTCGAGACGCTCGCGGACATCCTGCGGGGCGAGATCCGGGTCCACGCGCACTCGTACCGGGCGGACGAGATCCTGATGCTGATCGATGTGGCGGAGGAGTTCGGCTTCACGATCGCCACGTTCCAGCACGTGCTCGAGGGCTACAAGGTGGCGGACGAGATCGCGCGGCACGGCGCGGGCGCGTCCACCTTCGCGGACAACTGGGCCTACAAGATCGAGGCGTACGACGCGATCCCGTACAACATGGCGCTCATGACGCAGCGCGGGGTGCGGGTCTCGATCAACTCGGACTCGGGCGAGCGGATCCGCCGGCTCTACCAGGAGGCCGCGAAGGCCATGAAGTACGGCGGGGTCACGGAGGAGCAGGCGCTGGCGATGATCACGATCAATCCGGCGATGGACCTGGGGGTCGAGGACCGGGTCGGCTCGATCGAGGTCGGCAAGGACGGGGACCTGGCGATCTTCAACGGGCATCCGTTCGCGCCGGCGTCGCGGGTGGAGATGACGATCATCGACGGGATCGTCTACTTCGACCGGTCGCAGGCGACGACCCTGGAGAAGCTGCTCGGGCGGCCGGCGGCCACGACCACCACGGAGGACGGGCAATGAGCGCGCGGAGCTTGATTCGGGAGACGTCGCCTGCGGCGCGCAAGGCGCGTCGGGTGCGCAGCGCTTCCCTCGGCGCCGGGGTGGGGGCGTTCGGGCGCGCGGCTGCCGCCGGTCTCTTCCTCTGGGCGACGTCATCTGCGGCGCCCCTCGCGGCGCAATCCACGATCCCGGGCTCCCAGGGCGGCACGTTCCTGATCCGGGGCGGGACGGTGGTGGTGGCGCCCGGGCGGGTGCTGGAGGGCGCGAGCGTGTTGATCCGGGACGGGCGGATCGCGGCGGTCGGCCGGGACGTGGGGGACGCGGCCGGTGCCACGGTCATCGATGCGTCCGGCAAGTACGTGTACCCGGGGATGATCGACTCCGGGAGCACGCTGGGGCTCTATGAGATCGGGTCCGTGGCGGGCACGCTGGACATCTCGGAGATGGGGCGCTTCAACCCGCATCTCCGGGCGCTCACCGCGGTCAACCCGCACAGCGAGCTGATCCCGGTCACCCGGGTGAACGGGGTGACGACGGCGATCGTGCAGCCGTCCGGCGGGGTGATCAGCGGGCAGGCCGCGCTGGTGCGGCTGGACGGCTGGACGCCGAAGGAGATGGGGCTCCGGGCGCCGGCGGCGCTGGTGATCCGTTATCCGCGGGCCGGCGGGTTCGGGTTCGGCGGTGGTGGCGGCCCGGGCGGCGGGCAGGGGCAGCAGCAGGTGGAGCGCTCGGTCCAGGAGCTCAGGGACTTCCTGGAAGAGGCGAGGCAGTATCATCGGGTGCGGAGCGCGGGCGCGGGTCGGCTGGACCCGGTGCTGGAACCGCTGCGGCCGATCTTCGAGGGCGAGGTGCCCGTCCTGTTCGAGGCGGACACGCCGGACCAGATCCGCGGGGCGATCGAGATCGCGGACGCGTTCGGGCTGCGCATGATCCTGGGCGGGGCGCGGGAGGCGTGGAAGCTCGCGGACACGCTTGCGGCGCGCGGGATCCCGGTGATCCTCGGCCCGCTGACGACCCTGCCGGGCTCGGATTCCCCCTACGATGAGCTGTACGCGCAGCCGGGCGTGCTGCACCGGGCGGGGGTGAAGATCGCGTTCGCGTCCGGGAGCGCGGTGAACTCCCGGAACCTCCCGTACGAAGCGGCGCTGGCCGTGGCGTACGGGCTCCCGGCGGAGGCGGCGTGGCGGGCGCTGACCGTGAACCCGGCGGAGATCTGGGGCGTGGCGGACGAAGTGGGCACGATCGAGGTGGGGAAGAGCGCGGATCTCTTCGTGGCGACCGGCGACCCCCTGGACGTGCGGACCCAGGTGGTCGAAGTTTTCATAGCCGGTCGTCGGGTGCCCATGACGGACCGGCACACGGAGCTGTATCGGAAATTCTCGGAGCGGCCTCGACCGCAGTGAGGCGGGGGGGGCGGGCGGGCGGGCTCCGGGTTCGGGCCCGCCCGTCGCTCCGTTCGGCGGCGACGCCGCGCGTTCGGAGCGAGGAAATGGATCGGAACTTCGCCGTGCTCGGGGCGCTGTTCGCGCTCGTGTCCGTGGCCATGGGCGCGTTCGGCGCCCACGTGCTCACGGGTCGCATCCCGCCGGAGCGGCTCGAGACGCTGGATCTGGCCACGCGCTACCAGATGTACCACGCCCTGGCGCTGCTCTTCACGGCCTGGGCGTCCTCCCGCTGGCCCGGGGCCGCGACCACCACGGCCGGCTGGTTCTTCCTGGCCGGGATCTTCCTGTTCTGCGGGACCCTCTACGCCCTGGTGTTCGGCGCGCCGCGTGGGGTGGCGATGCTCGCGCCGTTCGGCGGCACCTCCTTCATGATCGGCTGGCTGCTCCTGGCCTGGGCGGCCTGGCGGGGGTGAGGCCGAAGCGGGTCCGGGGCCGGAGCCGGGCGAGTTCCTGAAGCCGGTCCGGGCACGACGGTGCTCTGGGGCGGGTGTGACGCGCGCCCGCGCCCGAGGTGATCTACCGCAACCGGTCGGCGGTGCAGGTCCCGTCCGGTGCGAGGTTGCGCGGGCGCGCGGCTGCGGCCCGGCCGTGCCGATGGAGTTGCCCGCCGGCAGTTCCGGCGGTGAGGTGGAGTGCAGGGGGCGGGCTCGCATGGTCGGCCGGGGCCGATGGGCGGAGGTCGGACCGGTCGGCGCGAGTCTCTGGGTCACCCGCCCGCGACGTGGCCGGGCCACTGGAGCGGTGCCGCCCCGGTCTCGGTAACGGGATGGGACGCGGCCCGGACGAGCCGATCGAGGCAAGCCGTGACCTGTCGTGACTTCTGCGGGGCCGGGGTGGGGTGGGGGCGCGCGGCCCGGCATGCGGCCCCGCCGCGGGGTCAGCGGTCCACGCAGTAGAGGTATTCGACGACGACGTCGCCTCGATACCGGCGGTTCTCACCGTCCGCGTCCGAGCGGTACCGCCGGTAGCGCATGGCGTAGCGCCGGTAGGTGCGGGAGCGCCCGTACGTGCGGAGCACGCGCTCGATGGTCGTCTCCGGAATGATCCCTTCCGCGTTGTAGCTCATCACGATGCGGCGCCACGGCGCGGTGGCCACGAGCCGCTCGAACACTTCCTCGCATCGGCTCCGCCTCGCCCAGTCGCTGCGCTTGTCCGCATCCGGCACCAGCCCGGTCTTGCCGCGGAGCCGCGGCACCTCGTCGAACCAGCCGATGGCGATGAGCTCCGGGATGTGGTAGTAGCCCGGGTACTGGCGCGCGTTGTACGGCGGATCCAGGTACAGGAGGTCGAAGGGCTCGAGCTCGGCCACGAGCTCCAGGGCGTCCCGGCGGAGCGCGTGGCAGCCGTTCCCCTCGACGAGCCTGGGCGTCCTGAGCTCGAGGGGCGCCAGCGCGTTCGGCTGCCAGCTCTTGATGAAGGACGCGTACACGCCCGCGGTGTTGGCCACCCGGTCCGCGGCTTCGATGAGGGCGGCGAGGAGCAGGTGGTAGGCGTCGTCGTCGATGGCCCCCGTGGTGCGCCAGCGGTGGAGCGTGGCGCGGATGGCGTCGATCCGGGCGGCGTTCTCGGGGGTGAAGTACATGCGCCCGTGGCGCGCGCCTTCTCCGCCCGCCGGCGTGTAGTGCTCGTGGATGAAGCCCGGCTCGGGCGGGATCCGGTTCAGGTAGGCGACGACGTCGTCGAGCCCCTTCGCGGCGGACCCGATCTCCGGGGCGAGGCCGTCGAACGAGGGTTCCGCGGCGACCTCCACGTACGCGCGGCCGAACACATACGCGTACTCCATGATGTCCGAGGCGACGACCCGGAACCCGAGGCGCTTGAGCTCGCTGGCCACGCTGGCGGTGCCGGTGAACGGGTCCACCGCGCTCCCCGGCTCGATCCCGCGCGCGCGGAGCACGCGGCGGATGAAGCCGAGCAGCCGGGTCTTGTTGCCGATGTAACGCATGGAAGCGACGTCGCGTCCGTCCCTGCGGTGGGTCCTGCTTCCGTGGGCCGCGGAACGAAGCGCCCCGGGCGGCCGCGCCATGATAGCCCGGGCGGATGAGGGATTCAAGGGAGCGGGGCCCGGCGGTGGGTGGGGTTGTGCCGGTGGAAGGGTCGGTGCATCGTCTCTACCGCGCGTCATGGGAGAGATGCTCGATCCGTCGAGCACACGAGCGAGAAATCGGCCGGAGTCATCGCGAGCATGCCCGGATTCCGAGTGGTCGTGCGCTACGGAGGCGCCCGGCACCGATACGAGGTCATGGACGTGGAGGCCGCGTCGCTGAGCGCCGCGCTGCGGGACGTGCTGGGGCGGCTCACGCCCGAGCTGGACGCGACCGCGGACCTGGTGGAGATCCGGCGGCAGGCCACGCCGGAGGATCGGGAGCGGGATACGGCGCCAGGTTGATGCGGCGCCGAGGGCCGTCGGGCGTGGCCGGACGAACGCCGACCGGGCTGCGGGGCGAGATGGTTCGGCGGCCGCGGCGTCGGACAGGGCTGGAGAAGGGGGCGGATGCCCGGTGGGCGTTCCGGGAACGGGGAACGGGGAGCTGTCGGGCCCGGGCTCCCGCCAGGCCGGGCAGTTGGCTGGCCTCGGGCGGATGTCTGAAGGTGCCTTGGAGCCGGCTCCCGATCACCCTGGCGCGGACGCCGCCGGGGCGCCGGCGATCACGGGGGCGGTCGGACGTGGGGGCGACCCGCCGGGCGCGTTATGCGGCCACAGGGATCGCGGGCGCGCCGGCACGATCGGACGACTGGATGACGGACATCGCCTACCGGTTCGCCGCGAACGGTGGGCAGGGGAGCGACGCTCCGGGCACCGAGGGCCGTTGGTGGTATGGCGGAAGCCCTTCGGTGCGTCTGGCGGTATCAGGGGGGAGTGCGAGTGGTGCTGCTCCGCTCGCCCGCGCGTGGCCCGACCCGGGGCCGGGTGGAGCGAGGTGCGTGCGGGTTCGTTGGGCGTGACCCGGCCTGGCGGCCCCATTCGTTGGAGGATTCGCTGGTTGCCGCTGTAACGGGCATGTCCGGTAAGGGACCGGATCCTCGCGCCCGCGGCGATGCCCCGGGCTTGTGGCCCGGTTCCAGGACCTGGTAATTTCGCGGGATGCCATTTTCCGAAGCACTGTACGAGGCGGTCATGGCGGCCGCGCGCCCGGCCGCCGGGCTCGCGGCGCCGCTGCATCCGAAGCTGAGCCGCGGGGTGGCGGGGCGGCGGACGAGCGTCCCGCTGCTGGAGGCGTGGGCGAAGGCCGAGCGAGACCCGGCGAGGCCTCTGGTCTGGTTCCATGCGCCTTCGGTGGGGGAGGGGCTCATGGCGCAGGCCATCATGGCGGCGCTGTGGGAGCTGCGGCCGGACGTGCAGCTCGCCTTCACCCACTTCTCGCCCTCCGCCGAGCGGCTGGCCGCGCGGGTCGGCGCGGACGTGCACGGCTACCTGCCGTGGGACACGCGCGGGCCCATGCGCCGGATGCTGGAGGTGTTCCGGCCCGCGCTGATCGCGTTCGTGCGCACCGAGATCTGGCCGGTGCTGACCCGGGAGGCCGGGCGCCGGGGAGTCCGGCTCGCGCTCGTGAACGCGATCCTGCCCGAGAGCTCCAGCCGCCTCCGTCCGCTGTCCCGCTGGCTGCTCGGCCCCGCATACGCGCGCCTGGACGCGGTGGGCGCGGTGGCCGCGGAGGATGCGGGCCGGTTCCCCCGCCTCGGGGTGGCGGAGGAGCGGGTGCACGTCACGGGCGATGCGCGCTTCGACCAAGTCTGGGCGCGCGTCCAGCGGGGGGCGGGGAAGGGGGGCGGGGGGCAGGAGGCGTCCGCCACGGCCAGGATCCTCGACCGGCTGCGGGACGCGGACGCCTTCACCGTCGTGGCGGGCTCGACCTGGCCCGCGGACGAGGCGCATCTCGTTCCCGCCTTCGCGGAGCTGCGCGCCGCCGTCCCCGACGCGCGCCTGATCATCGCTCCGCACGAGCCGGATCAGGCCCACCTGGCGGGGCTGGAACGCACGCTGGACCAGGCCGGGCTGGCGCACGCCCGCCTCGCGGAAGTGGAAAAGTCCGCCGGCCCGTTACCGCCCGCCGTGCTCATCGACCGCGTCGGGATCCTCGCCGACCTCTACGCCATTGCGGACGCGACCTACGTGGGCGGCGGGTTCCACGCGGCCGGGCTCCACTCCGTGGTCGAACCGGCGGCCCTGGAGCGCCCGGTCCTGTTCGGGCCGCGCAACTCGAACGCCCGGGAGGCGGCCGAGCTCGAAGCCGCAGGCGGCGGGTTCACCGTCCGCAACGCCGCGGAGATCACTCGCCGGCTCGCGGAGTTCGCGACGGCGGAGTTCGCGACGGATCCGGAGCGGCGCCGCGAAGCAGGCCGGGCCGCCGTCGCCTACGTGCGCTCGAGACTCGGCGGTGCCGCCGCCAACGCCCGAATCCTCGCCGGGCTCATTGATCGGGCTCCCGCGGGCCCTCGGCCTGGGGTGGCTCCTCCAGGTCCTGGATCGCCTGGCCCGCGAGCTCCTCGGGCGTGATCGTCCGCTCCGGCTCGGGCGCGTCCTGGTCGTCCGAGCGCCGCGGCGACGCGTGACCGTCATGCCGCATTGTGCCCTCGCGCCGACCGTCATGCCGCATCGTGCCCTCGCGCCGCCCGGGCGCGCCTCGCTCCCGTTCCCGGTCTTCCGTTCGCCGTTCCATATGATGCCTCTCTGCCTCTCAGTCCCGGACGCGGTGGGACGCATCGGGGCATGAACCGGACCAGGGCGCGGTCGGGCGAGAGGCGTGAGCGGTCATCTACTATGATTATAGTTGCCGGGATCGAAGCGAGAGCGTATGTTCTACGAAGCGATTCGTAGATGAGCCACGCCAGCGGGCCGGCCGGCCTGGGAAGGAGCTGTCCATGGAGATCACGTTCACGGACCGGGAGCTGGATGTGATGGGGGTGTTGTGGGACCTGGGATCGGCCACGGTCGCGGAGGTGAGAGAGCGGCTGCCGGACGAGCTCGCGTACACCACGGTGCTCACGGTGCTGCGCACGCTGGAGGAGAAGGGCTACGTGGGGCACGTGGAGGAGGGGAAGGCGTACCGCTACTTCCCGCTGGTGGCGCGGGAGGCGGCGGGTGAGAGCGCGGTGAGGCGGCTGGTGAGGAAGCTGTTCAAGGGCTCGCCCGAGGCGTTGCTGACGCAGCTGGTGTCGGACCGGAATCTCACGGAGGAGGAGTTGCGGTCGCTGCGGCGGCTCCTGGACGAACGACTCGCGGAGGAAGACCGATGATCGCGGCATGGATGGCGTACAGCATCGTGGTGGCGCTGCTGCTGGGGTTGGCGGCGGCGGCGCTGGACCGGGCGGCGCGGCTGTACGGCTGGCCTTCGCGGTGGATCTGGTTCGGCGTGCTGGTGGGGTCGGTCGTGGCGCCGGTCGTGGCGTGGTTCGCGGGTGCGGAGCCGGCGTCGGCCGGGGGTGGGGAGGTCCAGGTGCTGCTCGGCCCGGCCGTGGTGCAGCTCGCGTCGGCGGATGCGGGCACCACCGTGTCCCTGCTGGCGGCGCTGGACTGGTTGCGGGACCGGGCGGCGGGCCTGGATGCGGCGCTGCTCGCCGGATGGATCGCGGCGTCTCTGGCCGCGCTAATCTACGTGGGGATATCGGCAGGCGTGCTGATCGCGCGGCGCCGGCGCTGGTGGCCGGAGGTTCTGGACGGCGTCCCCGTCCTGGTGTCCCGGGACACGGGCCCGGCAGTGGTGGGGTTCCTGCGCAGCCGGATCGTGGTGCCGGACTGGGCGCTGACTGCGGATGAGACGCTGCGGCGGCTCATGCTCACCCATGAGCGTGAGCACGTGCGGGCCGGGGACCCGGCGCTGCTGCTGGCGGGGATCGTCGCACTGATCCTGATGCCGTGGAACGGCGCGCTGTGGTGGCAGCTCCGGCGGCTGCGGCTGGCCGTGGAGATGGACTGCGACGCGCGGGTGCTGCGGCGGTACCCGGACGTTCGCCGGTACGGGACGCTGCTGCTCGAGGTGGGCCGGCGCTCCCAGGGGTATCGGCTCCCCGTGACCGCGTTCTCGGAGCCCCGCTCGTTCCTGGCGCGGCGGATCCGGCGCATGACCGAGCCGGGCCGGCCGCGGCGGGTGCTGTGGGCTGTCGCGTCGCTGGCCGCGGGCGCAACGGTGATCGTGCTCGCCTGCCAGACGCCGATCCCGGACCGGATCGTGGGGTCGGGGTCCGACGCCGTGATCGAAGAGACGGTGGAGGTCGAGGTCCTGCCGCAGGGCGACATCGCCCGCCTCATGGACGGGCCGGTGTTCACGCCATACACGCAGGCGCCGGAGCTCCGCAACCGGGAGGCGGTGACCCGCACGTTGCAGGCAAGCTACCCGCCGCTGCTGCGCGACGCGGGGATCGGCGGCCGGGCGCTGGTCTGGTTCCTGATCGACCAGACCGGGAAGGTGGTCAAGACCCAGCTCCGCGAATCGAGCGGCCATGAGGCGCTCGACCAGGCCGCGTTGCACGTTGCGCGGACCATGGAATTCGAGCCGGCCCGGAATCGGGGCGAGCCCGTGGCGGTCTGGGTCGCGCTGCCGATCACGTTCAACGTGGATGGGCTCGATACCCGTCCTTCCCGAGAGTCTGCGGTGGTCCGCGAGCTCCCCGCGCTGCCGCCGCCGCGGCCGGACCGGGTCGGGGACGAACCTGCGTTCACGCCGTATACCCAGGCGCCGGAGCTGCGCAACCGGGAAGAGGTCATGCGCGCCCTGCAAGAGCACTACCCGGCGTTGCTGCGAGACGCGGGGATCGGGGGGCGTGTCGTGGTATGGTTCTTCATTGACAAGACCGGAAAGGTCATCGACACACGCCTGCGGGAGTCGAGCGGGCACGAGGAGCTGGATGAGGCGGCGCTCCAGGTCGCTCGGCTCATGGAGTTCGAGCCGGCGAAGAACCGGGGGGAGCCGGTGGGGATCTGGATAGCGTTGCCGGTGACGTTTGGGGTGAAGTAGGGGGCGGCCTTCGCGGCAGGGCTGCGTTTCCGGGTCGTGCACGAGCACGTGCACGAGCACGGGGCAACCCTCGCGGCAAGGCCACCTTTCCGGGTCGATCACATGGGGCGGCCTTCGCGGCAGGGCTGCGTTTCCGGGTCGTGCACGAGCACGGGGCAACCCTCGCGGCAAGGCCACCATTCCGGGTCGAGCACGTAGGGCGGCCTTCGCGGCAGGGCTGCGTTTCCGGGTCGTGGGTCGATCACATGGGGCGGCCTTCGCGGCAGGGCTGCGTTTCCGGGTCGTGCACGAGCACGTGCACGAGCACGGGGCAACCCTTGCGGCAAGGCCACCATTCCGGGTCGAGCACGTAGGGCGGCCTTCGCGGCAGGGCTGCGTTTCCGGGTCGTGCACGAGCACGTGCACGAGCACGGGGCAACCCTCGCGCGGCAAGGCCACCATTCCGGGTCGAGCACGTAGGGCGGCCTTCGCGGCAGGGCCACCTATCCGGGTCGTGCACGAGCACGAGCACGAGCACGGAACCTCCATGAGCAGGCCGGGCGGCGCTGGTGCGTGTGCCCGGCCGTTCCATACATGGAGGCGACCATGCCTGACCAGGGATCCCTGAGCTTCACGGGGGGCTTCTCGACACGCCCCGGGGAAGAGGGGCGTCCGTTGGCAGCGGGGCTCGATCATGAGTGGCTGGACGTCGTCTACCGGGGCTCCAGCGGGCTGAGCCGGGGCGTTGCCCGGATGGTCAGGCAGGTGGGAGGCCTGCGGCCAAACCTCGCAGACCAGCTCGAGAGGGCCACCGCCCCCATCCCGGTGAACACGGCGGAAGCGAACGGCGAGCCGACCTGCCGGCACCGGGCGTACTTTCTTCGCGTGGCCCGGGCTTCGGCCACCGAGGCCGCTCCAGCGCTCGATCCCATGGTCGATATCGGTCTGCCGGACCGAGCCGACATCCGGACCGGTAAGGCCCCAGTCGTGCGCACCGTCCCGGTGCTGGTTCGCCCGATGGTGTGATGACGGTCTCAGGACGACCAACCTCGAGGACCGAGACGCCCACCTGCACCCTCTCCTCCGCTGTCGATCAAGGTCGGCTGCGCCACCGCGAGCAGCAGTACCCAGCCGTACCCATAGGTGTAGGCGTCCACGTGCACGACCTCGACCCGGCAGAGCGGTCCTACCGTGAGGGGTACCTTCCCGCACGACCGGTCGGCTTGTCCAGCCGCGAAGTTGCAATCATACTCGTGCACGTGCACGTGCTCGTGCTCGACCCGGCAAGGTAGCTGTGCCGCGAAGGCCGCCATGGAACGGCCTGCGTGCGTGCGAGTACGAACACCCCGACCGCAGTGTGGATCTCCAGCAAGCGGGACCTGCCTTGAACGTGACCGTGAGACTTCCGGCGCCGTTGCGGCCGTACGCCGATGGCCGGGATGCGGTGGTCGTTGGGGGGCGAACCGTCGGAGAGGCGCTCGGCGCGCTCGCGGAACGGTATCCGGTGCTGCGCCGGCATCTGTACGCGGACGATGGCCGGCTGCGGGCGTACGTCAACGTATATCTCAACGAAGAGGACGTTCGGCACTTGGAGGGCGAGGCGACGGTGGTCGCCGAAGGGGACGTGCTGACCATCGTGCCGAGCATCGCCGGTGGGTGAACGGACGGGGCGCGACCGCGCCCCGCGTCATGGATCGTGGTGCAGCGGGACGTCGATTCGCGGATTTGGTACGCACCATGCCGTGGACTACGCCGGCTGCAGCATCATGGCCGCCCCTCGGCGTCGGCGCGACGCGGATCCCGGGCGCAGCCGTTGACCGGAACCGAACCTGGCGAGCGTGCAAATGCGGAGATTGCGGAGAGTTGCGCGTCGTCGGCGGCACGCGCTCGTGGCGAGTGTCGCCGGGATCCTGGCGGTATGCGTTGCCGCTGTGGCCGTGAGAGCGCTGCTGACCGGCGGCGATGCGGGCATCCGGGGCGGCGTGGACGTCGACGCACCGGTTCCCGAGGCGGCAGCGGAGCCGGCGCTCGCCGGGATGGCTGCGGACGACGCCGGGATCCCGGAGGAGGATGACGTCGCCCGGAGCATGGGACCGGACGGAGCCGGGCCCGAGGAGGGTGGGAACGGCGCCGCGGCGCCCGCCCCCGAGGCGGTCGAGCCCAGGCCGATCTCCACGGAGGGGATCTTCCCGCTCCAGGATGCGGTGCCGCCGGGGGAGCGGGTGCCGAAGCCTGCCGCGGTGCGGGGGCTCTACCTGAACGCGTGGGCCGCGGGGTCGCCGAAGCGGCGGGCGCAGCTCATCGACCTCGCGAACCGGACCGAGATCAACGCCTTCGTGATCGACATCAAGGACGCGTCCGGCTACGTGAGCTACCGGAGCGTGGTGCCGGAAGTGTCCAGGATCGGCGCGGACCGGGACATCCGCATCCGGGACGTGCGCGGGATGCTGGCCGAGCTGCGCGAGCACGGGATCTACCCGATCGCGCGGATCGTGGTGTTCAAGGACCCGATCCTGGCGGAGCGGCGGCCGGACCTGGCGATCCAGCACGTGGAGGGCGGGATCTGGCGGGACCACAACGGGGAAGTCTGGGTCGACCCGCACAACCGGCAGGTCTGGGAGTACAACATCGCGCTCGCCCGCGAGGCGCTGGAGCTGGGGTTCTCGGAGATCCAGTGGGATTACGTGCGGTTCCCCGACGTGCCGCGGCGGTACATGGCCACCGCGGTCTACCCGGCGAGGGAGAATGGCGAGACGCGGGAGCAGGCGATCCGCGAGTTCCTGCGTTATTCCCGGGATGAGCTCGCCCCGTTGAAGGCGCCGGTCACGGCGGACGTGTTCGGCCTCACCACCTCCGCCGGGGATGACATGGGGATCGGCCAGCGGTGGGAGATGATGGTGGACGTGACGGACGTGCTGCTGCCGATGGTCTACCCGTCCCACTATGCGCCCGGCTCCTACGGGATCGCGCATCCGAACGCGCGACCGTACGAGACGGTGAAGATCGCGCTGGAGCATGCCATCCGCCGGACGCGGGGCGTGGATGGCGCGGCCACGATCCGGCCCTGGCTCCAGGACTTCACCCTCGGCTGGCCGCCGTACGGCGCCGTCGAGGTGCGCGCCCAGATCCGCGCCGTCTACGACGTGGGGCTGGACGAATGGGTGCTGTGGAACCCGGGGAGCCGGTACACCGCCGGGGCACTGGCGGATGCATCGGGCAAGGCGCCGGACCTGCCGCTCCCGGACCACGGCTCGCCGCCGGACCGGCGGGCGCCGGACGTGGTCACGCCGGAGCCGGCGGCGGCGCGCCTCCTCGGCCGGCCCGTCAACCAGGCGCAGGACACGATCCCGCCGGATCGCTGACGGCGGCGTGATGTAGGCCAGGCCTGGATTCTCCTGGCGCACGGGCGTGTCTCTTCGGCAACCGATGGCCGCGGCGCCGCACGACGAGCGCAACGTCGCCGCTGTCGGAGGTCGTGCGTACACGTCGATCTCCACGGAAGGCGCTCGCGTCGCCCGGGCCGCAATCCGCACGGGTGACCGCGTCCCGGAGCCGGCAACGGTACGGGCGCGCGACCGGCGGCCTCGCCGCGGACCCGGAGGGCGATGACGTCGCCTACATCATGGGGCGATGGGGTGCGTCCGGCCCGAGGAGGAGGGGGATCCGGCCGGCCTGGAAGACGCCACGCCGCCGTGCAGCGTTCGGGGGCCAGGCGCGTCCGCTCCCTCCGGCGGCTCAGGCGGCGGACCGGCGGACCCGGTTCGAGCGGTGGAAGTAGAAGCCCTGCGCGAGGTGCACCCCGAGCTTCCGCACGGTCTCGAACTCCTCGCTCCGCTCCACCCCTTCCGCCACCACCTTCGCCCCGTGGCCCTCGGCGAAGTTGACCAGCGTCTCCACGAGGTTCTGCTTCAGGAAGTTCGTGTCGATCTCCGAGATCAACGAGATGTCCAGCTTGATGTAGTCCGGCGCCAGATTCGCGATGGAGCCGAGCCCGGCGTAGCCGCTCCCCGCGTCGTCCACCGCGAAACGGAAGCCCAGGCTGCGGAACGTGTCGAGCTGCTCCTTGAACCGGGGATAGTCCGTGATCGCCACGCGCTCGGTGATCTCGAAGACCACGCGGCTCGGGTCGTCGATCCCCATGGCCGAGGGGTCCGGCTTGCGGAAGAGGGGATCCTCGAAGTCGTGCGGGTCCACGTTCAGGAAGAGGCGCTGGTCCGGCGAGAGGTCCCGGATGATCCCCTGCACGGCGCGTCGTCGCAGGAGCCGGCTCAGCTCCCAGACCAGGTTCGCTTCCTCGGCCACTTCGAAGAGGACTTCGGGCGAGCGCAGCTCCTGGCGCACGCCGCGGGCGAGGGCCTCGTAGCCGTACACCTCTTCGGTGTGCGTGTCGATGATGGGGTGGTACTCGATGAAGACCGCGCCGTCCCGGATCGTGCGTTTGAGGTCCGCCACCCGGCTCGCCAGTTCCCAGTGCTCCGCGCTCCGGGCCGCCTGCGCCGCCTCGCGGATCCCGCGGTAGAGGAGCCGCTCGGTCCGGACGCGGGGATTCGGCTCCGGGACCGAGATGCCCATGTACAGGGTCGCGAGGGCGGCCAGCTGCTCCCCGTGCTCCCGTTCGATGCGCTCCCGGACGAACGGCTCGAGCCGGCGGGACAGCTTGACCAGCCAGGCCGCGGGCTCGGAATGGGTCGAGCGGTCCGTGGCGGTCAGGATCACGAAGTCTTCGTCGAAGACGAAGGGGATCGCGATGAGGCTTCCGGACCCGGTCGACTCCATGGCGCAGAAGTCCCGGAGCGCGTCCGCGGTCGTCTTCAGGACCGCGTCCAGCTTCTCGCGGCCGAAGCTCTCCTCGAGGCGCTCGAAGCGGAAGAAGTGCAGGTACAGGACGGTGAGCCGGCCGGAACGTTCCAGCAGCTCGCGGGCCTGCTCCATCGTGGTGGGGAGGGTGGCGGTCCCCGTCGTCGCGTCGAAGAGGAGCTCCTGATAGCGGAGCAGGTCCGCGGACGCCGCGGGCGGGAGCTCTCCACCGGCCGAACGCTGCATGGCGCTCCGGAGGCGGGCCTCGAGCTCGTAGCTGCTCACGGGCAGGATCAGCCACTCGTCGGCCTGGGCGGTCACGGCCTCACCACACTCCTGCTCCGGTGAGCAGGCCACGACCAGGGCCGCGCCCGCGGCGTGGGCCTCTTGCCGGACCCGGGACAGGTCCACGTCCGGCTCCAGCTCGAGGACGACGACATTGGCGCCCGCCCGCACGGCCTCCAGCATGCCGTCCGGGGACAGCCCGCTCGTGTCCACGACCGCCGCCCCCAACCGGGATGCCACATCGGCCAGCCCACGACGAAGCCCCTCATCGCGGACGCGGCCGACGATCTTCACGCGGAGCGCCTCCTGACCTCCAGGTTCCGCTCGACCGTCTGCCCGAGGTCATCCAGCCGGACGGGTTTCACGATGTAGTCATCCGCGCCGGAGCGCAGGCCTTCCTGCTTGTCCGTGAAATCCCCGCGCGCGGTGAACATGATCACGCGGACGTCCCGGAACCGCGGGTGGTTCTTGATGGCCCGGCTGACCTCCCAGCCGTCCATCTCCGGCATCATCACGTCGAGGAGAACGGCGTCCGGCTGGACCTCCTCCAGCTTGGCGAGCGCCTCCTGGCCGCCGTACGCGGTGTGGACCTCGTAACCCTGCGCCGACAGGTAGCTCTCCGCGATCTCCACCGCATCGGGGTCGTCATCCACGACCAGGATCGTGGCTTTCGCCATGCCGCTCACCTCCTTCGTGTCCGGGACGGCTTCGGGCCTGCGAACATCCAGGCCAGGAGCCCTACGACAGGGAGCGCGACGATCGCCGCGATCCAGCGCAGCTTCGCCCCGAACCCTACGCGGCTCGCGAGCACCGACGCGATGGCCCAGGTCCCCAGCAGGAACACGACCAGCGTCAGAGCCAGGCGCATGTTCGACACGCTCACGTGAAGCTCCTCGCGCACCTCCCCGGCGGGGCCGGGGGGGCAAGAAATACGCCACGGGTGGCCCGGCACGGCCCCGGATCTCCACGAAATTCAGAGGCCGGCGGGAGCGCATCCGCGCTCCGCCGGCCTCCGCGACCGGGGACGGCCGACCGATGATCGAACGGTCAGTCGTTCGTGGACGGCCCCGCGATGATGTGGAACTCCGCCCGCCGGTTCCGCGCCCAGGCGGCCTCGTTGCTCGCCGGATCGAGCGGACGCTCCTCACCGTAGCTCACGACCTCGAAGCGGCCCTCATCCAGGCCGAACCCGACCAGGTACTGCTTCGCCGCGTTCGCCCGGCGCAGGCCCAGCGCCAGGTTGTACTCCGCGGAGCCGCGCTCGTCCGCGTGCCCTTCGATGCGCAGCCGGATCGACGGATCCTGACGCAGGAGCGGGACCTTCCGGTCCAGGATCGCCCGCGCGTCCGGGCGGATGTCCGACCGGTCGAAGTCAAAGTGGATCATCTCCATGAGCGTATTGCGGATCCGCTCGCGCTCCGCCGCGCCGTCGTCATTCGAAGGGGGCGGCGTGGGGGTCGGCGTCGGAGTCGGGGTCGGAGCAGGGGTCGGAGCCGGCGCCGCCTCCGGCTGCTTCTTGCTGCACGCGCCAAACGCCACAGCGGCCGCCAGCGCCAGCGTCATCACTTTGATTCCGTGCCTCATTGCATCTCCTCGCATCGGTATGGGGCCTCCGGGTCCTGCCCGGTTCAGGAAGGCCTCGGCGCTACGCGCGCTCAGGCCGGAGTGTCGCTTTCGATTCAGTTCGTTTCCGGGGCGTCAGGGCTCGCAACAGGGTCCGGCTTCGCGTATGCCACGACCGCGAGTACCGGTCACGACGGACCGAAACGCACCCGGTCCGCATCCAGCCCGGCGCCGGTGGTACGGGGGGATCCACGGCGATTGCCCACCCTTCGCGAGGCCGGGCTCGAGAACGCCAATCGCGAGACCGACGCGTGCGGCAGTCCCGATACAGCGATCCGATCCGACCGGTTCCGGGATGCGACGTCGTCCTGCCCACCTACCGGTCGTTCCGCGCTCGACCGGCGATTCCCCGCTCGCGTCCCCGCGCCCGCCGGGTGACGCCCGGCTCCGGCATGGTCATCGATCCCCGGGCCAGGCGACCGGATCGCCCGCCTGCAGATCCGGAGCGCGGGACCGGCATGCCCGCCGACCCCGCCCGGAGCGCGGGACCGGCATGCCCGCCGACCCCGCCCGGAACGCAACCGTGAACCGCGCCCGGCCGAGCGAGAAGTGCGGACGGGGGACGCGATTCGCGGCGCGGGTGCACCCAGTGGCTTGGCGCGGAGAGTTGCATACGACCACCAGCTGCGGGCGCGCGGAAGAACCCGGCAGAGTGCCGAACGATCCGCGCAACTCGCGAACCCGGCGCCGACTCAGGCCTCCGGCTCCGGGACACCGGTCAATGAATGTGTAATCATAAGTGGTCGAAAGGAATTTGCAAGGGCGCCAGAGCCGGCCGACGCCGCGTCATTGAACCGCGCGGAGGGGACCCGTGGTGGTCGGGGTGAGGAGCGGGCGGAGGACGTGGTGGACGAAGAGACGCGAGAGGAACGGCAGGCCGCCGCCGGCCAGGTCCCGGAGCGTCAAGCCCGCCAGGCGGCGGGCAATCCGGGCGATGGTGTGCTCGTGGACGCCCAGCTCGGCGGCCACGGCGGACCACTTCACGCCGGGGACCTTGAGCCCCGTGGCCCGGAGGAGGAGCAGCCAGTCCACGAAGTCCGAGAGCTGGAGCGGCGGCGGGCTGCCGAACGCCTGACGCCACTGGCGCCAGAGCGTGCGGCGGTCGCAGCCGACGGCGGCCGCCAGGCCCGCGACGGAGGAGATCGGCGCGTCGCTCCGGAACGCGTGAACGACGGCCTCGCGGAGCTTCGGCGGGAGCGACAACGCCCCTTCGAAGCTCGACGCCATCTGGCGGAGGAGGCTGGTCGCCCGGGCGCGGCAGACCGCGGCCCACAGCTCTCGCTCGAACTCGTGCAGGCCGACCAGCTCCTCGACCTTCATGCCCTCCAGGTGGCGGAGGTTGTCCGCGTGCTTCTCCGTGACGAGAACCGTGGGATGGAGCGGCGACCGGCGCCGGAACTCACGGAACTTCGGGAGCGCTCCGGACTCCGCGAGCCAGGGGATGGCGATCACGGAGCAGACCGCGGTGGCAGCGGCCCGCTCGAATGCGTCCCAATCCGAGCAGCGGAGCAGGTCCATGCTCATGGGGAGCGCGCCCGGGAGGCGCTCCATGAGGGACGCATCGGCGCAGTATATGGAGAGCGCACTTCGCCGGGGGTAGGCGCCAGGCGAATACGGCCACGTACCGGGCCGTGCGTGCATCGGTTTGACGGGAAGGACGATCGTCGCCAGAGTTCCTCGCCCTGTGGAGTTCATGGTGGAGCCCTGCGAACGGCGCGGAGCGCGCCGCCTGGCGCCTGGACAGGATGCGTGCCAACGGGCGCGGTCCGCATACCCGGCTGCGCGTCTACGGGGTCAATCCCTTGTAGGAACGAAACATACCGTTGTCGGGCGATGGCCTGCCCGGGGGCGGCGCGGCGGTGTTCGGGCCCGGCCGGAGGCTGGCATGCGCGCCACACTGGGGCACGCTCGGGTCACCTGCGCCCGTTGGAAACGGCGGCGTCGGGCGCGCCGTGCGCCGCGAACTGAAGCTCGTGCAGGCGCGCATAGATCCCGTTCTTCGCCAGCAGTTCCTCATGGGTGCCCTCCTCGCGGAGCTCGCCCCGGTGCAGCACCAGGATCCGGTCGGCGTTCCGGATCGTGGACAGGCGGTGCGCGATGACGATCGCGGTACGGCCCGCGAGCACGGTATCCACCGCCTGTTCGATACGCGCCTCGAGCTCCGAGTCGACGGCGCTCGTGGCCTCGTCCAGCGCCAGGACCAGTGGATCGAACGCCAGCACGCGCGCGAAGGCCAGGAGCTGCCGCTCGCCGGCGGACAACCGGGCGCCTCGCTCGCCGAGCGGTTCCTGGTAGCCGCGAGGGAGCCGGGCCACGATCCGGTCCACGCCGACCCGCTCCGCGGCGGCGCGCACCCGCGCATCATCGATGTCCGTGCGGCCGAGCCGGATGTTGTACGCCACATCCCGGCTGAAGATGAACACGTCCTGGAGCACGAGGCCGATGCGCGAGCGCAGCTCGTCGATCGGGACGCGGTGGATCGGGACCCCGTCGAAGAGGATCTCGCCCCGCTGCGGCTCGTAGAACCGCATGAGCAGGTTGATGATGCTCGTCTTGCCCGCGCCCGTGTGCCCCACGATGGCCACGCGCTCGCCCGGCGCGACCTTGAAGCTGATGCCTCGCAGGACCCAATCCCATTCGACGTCGCCGGCGCCGCCCTCCGCGCGGTGACTCGCGCCCTCTGCGGGCTCCACCGGCCGGTAGGCAAACCACACGTCCCGGAACTCGATCTCGCCCCGCCCGGGCTCGGGGAGCGAGAGCGGCGCGGGCGGGACGGCGGGCACCGCCTCGGTGTCGAGCAGGCGGAAGATGCGCTCCGAAGACGCCATCGCGCCCTGGAGCATGTTGTACTTCTCGGACAGGTCCTGGATCGGCTGGAAGAACCGGCGCACGTACTGGAGGAACGCGGCCACCACGCCCACCGTGACCGTGCCGCCGAGGACGCGGGAGCCGCCGCTGGTGATGATCAGCGCGAGCGCGACCGCGGACAGCAGTTCGATGGCGGGGAAGAAGAGCGCGTAGTACGTGATGGACCGGAGGTGGGCGTCCAGGTAGTCCCGGTCGATGGCCCGGAACGCATCCGCGGTCCGGCGCTCCCTCCCGAAGAGCTGGACCACCGTGATCCCGGAGATCCGTTCCTGGAGGAACGCGTTCAGACGGGCGAGCCGCAGCCGGATCTCACGGTACGCGTCGCGGATCCGGGCGCGGAACGCGAAGGCGGTGAGCGCCACGAGCGGCAGGACGGCGAGCACGACCAGGGCGAGGCGCCAGTCGAGCACGAACATGGCGCCCATGATGAGGGCGAGGGTGAACACGTCCCCGAACACGGTGACCACGCCCGAGGAGAAGAGCTCGTTGAGCGTCTCCACGTCATTGGTGACGCGGGTCATGAGCCGCCCGACCGGGTTGCGGTCGAAGAACGGGAGCTCCAGCCGCTGGAGGTGCCCGAAGATCTCCCGGCGCAGGTCGTACATGACCCGCTGGCCGATGGAGGTGGTGAGCAGCGTCTGTACGTACTCGAGCGCGAAGGCGAGCAGGAGAGAGGCGGTGTAAGCACCCGCGAGGACGGCGAGGAGCCGGTGGTCGCGGGCGGGGATCGCGTGGTCGAGGACCAGCTTCGTGATCCAGGGTCCGACGAGCTGGAGCGCGGCGCCGGCGAGGAGCACGAGGACGGCGAGGGCGACGCGGTCGCGGTACGGCCGGAGGTAGCGGAGCAGCCGTCGCATGAGACGGCTGTCGTACGCCTTGCCGAGTGCCTCCTCTTCGTGCGCCGCCTGGACCGGACTCACTTGTGCTGCTGCCTCCGTTCCTCGCGCTGTCGGCGCCTGGCGTCCTTCGCGGACTCGCCGGGGAGCCGCTCGCTGAGCTCGACGCCGCCCATGAAGGCGAAGCCGCCGATGCGGAGGACCGGCGCGTCCGGATCGGACGCGGGCGGCGGCCGGTCTATGTACTGGAACTCGCCCATGACGGCGATCCCGCTCATCTCGACCGCGAGTCCCGGCGGGACGATGATCTCCGTGCTGCCCATGACGGTGAAGATGGAGACCTCGGTGACGCCGGGCGGGAGCGCCACGTCCCGGAAATCCAGCTCCACGCTGCCCATGATGGAAACGGCGAGGTTGTTGGCGGCCGGGCTCCAGTGCCCCTTGCGGACGGCGGTGCCCATGACGGCCACGACCGGGCTGCGGGCGCGGCTATGCTGGAGCGGCCGGACGGGGCGCTGTGCGACCGTGGTCGTGTTCGTTTCCGCGGCGCCCGCCGATCCCGGGAGCTCGGGGAGGTCCGCCACGAGCCCGTCCAGCTCCTCGAGGGTCGTGGCCCGGTGGGCCCGGTCGATCCGGCGCTCGAATTCTTCGACGGTGAGGTCATCCCGTGCGAAGTGCTTGCACAGCGCCTCGATGATGAGTTCGCGCTTCCGGGGGAGCGGGATCGGGTACGAGCTCGTCGGTTCCGTCATGAGATTCGGTCTGTATGGCGGCGATCGTGGCGTCCATGTCACGGGCGCGGCGGATGCTGGCGCGGCCGGCCCGCCGGACGGACGCCCGTCGGGCCGGTCGTACCGGCCGCATTCCAGCCTCGGGGGCCGGAGCGTTCGAATCCGTAGACGCGCGGACCGGCGGCGTCGACCCAGCGCCGCCCGTCGGTCCCGACACGGGCACGACCACGGATCCATTCGCCGTAACCGATTACCCGCGTGGCGGGCGAGCGTGCCCTGCGGCGGCCCGCCGGCAAGATACTGTTGACAGCGAGGTCTCGCACCGCCTATTTTCGCTCTCCTCCCCGGAAATTCCTCCGTGTTTCATGCTCAAGATCAAGGCGTATCTCGACCGGATCCGTGGCCGACTCACGGTTGCGTTCGGCGTGCTCATGATCGGCACCGTCGTGACGTGGTGGTCCGGTGCCGCGTCGCTCGCGCGGTTGACGGATGAGTTGACCGGTCAACTGGACCGGTTGCAGGCGAGCACGGGGCTGGGGGCGCGGCTCGAGTCTCAGATCCTGGCCCAGATCGCGGCTGGCGAGCGCTACCTGGTGACCGGCGCGCGGGCGGCCGGCGAGGAGTTCGCGCGGCTCGGGGCGAACGCCCATCAGTTGCGGCGCCAGTTCGCGGGGCTCCCCGGACTGAACGCGAGCGAGCGGGTGCAGGTCGAGCGGATCGATGCGCTCCATGCGCGGCTGGAGGTCGACTATTCGCTCGCGCACGCGTTGCGGGACCTGGGGCGGGCGGATGCGGCGGTGCGCCGTACCGCGGCGGCGCAGTCGGTGGTCGACGAACTGACGGACGGGATCCGGACGCTGGCGGCGGCGCAGGCGGCGCGGATCGGGGAGGCGACCGGGGCGCTCCAGGCGAGCGCGAACCGACGGCAGTACCTCCTGATCTTCGCGCTGGCCGGCACCGCGCTGGTGGCCACGCTCTTCCTCTGGCGCACCCTCGAGTCCATCGACCGGCCGCTGGCCCGGCTGACCGCCGCGGCGGACCGGCTCGGCAACGGCGAGCTGAACGTGGACGTGGGCGGGAAGATGCCCGGCGAGCTGGCGGTGCTCGCGGGTGCGTTCGTCGGGATGGCGGACCGGTTGCGGACGATCGTGGCGGAGACGGTGACCACGGCGGAGCAGATCGGCGCATCGGCGTCGGACCTGTCGAGCATTTCGGAGGAGGTGGCCGCGTCCAGCGGCGAGGTCTCGACGGCCATGGTCGGGATCACGACCGGGGCGGAGGACCAGGTCGAGGGGCTGCGGTCGGTGGACGAGGCGTTGGCCCGGGTCCGGGAGCGGGCGGCGGACATCAGCGCCGCGACCGGACAGGTCCGCGAACTGACCGGCCAGATCAGCGAGCTCGCGGCGGCCAAACGGGAGGACATCGGCCGTGCGCTGCGGATGCTGCGGGAAGTGCGGGAGGTGGTGGAGACGTCGTCCCGGGAGGTCACGGAGCTGGCCGAGGCGTACGACCAGATCGACACGTTCGTGGAGACGATCCAGGGGATCGCCCGGCAAACGAACCTGCTCGCGCTGAACGCGGCGATCGAGGCGGCGAGGGCGGGCGATTACGGCCGGGGCTTCGCGGTGGTGGCGGACGAGGTGAGGAAGCTGGCGGACGAGAGCGCGGAGGCGGCGGAGCGGGTCGCGCGGACGGTCCGGCAGGTCCGGAAGGAGGTCGAGGAGGTCGTCGCCATCATGGCGACGGGGACGAACCGGACCGCGGACGTGGCGGAAGCGTCCCGGGGCGCCGAGGCGGCGTTCGAGGAGATCATTGCGGCCGTGGCCGAGGTCCGGGCGGCGGCGGAGCGGGTGGCCGCCGCGGCGGAAGGAAACACGGAGATCCTGGCGGAAGTAGAGAACACGGTGCATGCGGTGGCCGTGACGGCGGAGTCTCACGCGGCCAGCGCCGAGGAGGTGAGCGCGGCGGCGCAGGAGCAGTCCGCGGCCACCGAGGAGATGAGCGCCGCCGCCGTTCAGTTGCTCACCGCGGCGGAGCGGCTCAAGGAACTCGTGTCGGGATTCAGGCTCTGATCGATGAACCTCCTGTCGTGGATCCTGTTCGGTCTGATCGCGGGCGCGCTCGCGAAGTGGATCCTGCCCGGCAAAGACCCTGGCGGGTGCCTGGTCACCATCCTGATCGGCATTGCCGGTGCCCTGATCGGCGGGTTCCTCGGCACGGAGGTCTTCGATTTCGGCACCGTCACGGGCTTCAACTTGAGGTCGTTCGGGATCGCGATCCTCGGGGCGGTCATTCTCCTGCTCGTGTACCGGCTCCTGGTGCGGCGGCCACGCTAGCCGGGAGCCGGCGCTCCAGCGCGGCGAGCACGCGCTCCGGCGGCACGCCCGCGGCCAGGCATGCCACGAGGGTGTGGTAGACGACGTCGGCCGCTTCCTCCGCCACGCGTTCCCGATCCTCATCCGCGCACGCCAGCGCCAGCTCCAGCGCCTCCTCCCCCAGCTTCTTCAGCCGGAGATTGCGGTCCGCGAGGAGCTTCGCCGTGTAGCTCCGCTCGGGGGGCGCGGCGAGCCGCTCCTGCAGCACGGCGGAGAGGGCGGCGAGGGTGGGCGGTGCGCCGAAGCAGCTCCAATCCCCGGTATGACAGGTCGGGCCCGCCGGATCGACCCGGGCGACGATGGCGTCCCCGTCGCAGTCCGTGTGCAGCGAGACGAGGCGGTGCACGTTGCCGCTCGTCTCACCCTTCTGCCAGAGACGCTGCCTGCTCCGCGAGTAATACCAGACCACGCCCGTCTCCAGCGTGCGGGCCAGGGCCTCCCGGTTCGCGTACCCGACCATCAGCACCTCGCCGGTTCGGGCGTGCTGCGCCACCACCGGCACGAGTCCCTGTCCTTTCGCGAAGTCCAGCCGGTCGAGCTGGTCCTCGTTTTCGATCCTCATTGCGCTACTCCGTAGGTGGCTGCCGCGGACGGCTCGAGCGCCGGCGCCTCGCGCATGCATGGATCGGCCCGGCGGGCCTATCGGATCGGAGCGCGGGCGTCGAGGGCGCTCGTGGCCGGCCGGTCACGGGTTTCGGTCGTGGGGCGACGTCGCCCTGGCCGCCTTCGCAAGCAGTGCGCGGACCTCGCGGGCAAGGGCCGCGTTCGTCGCGATTCCATGGCCGCCGCGGTGCGTGGCGTTGCCGTCCCAGTCCGTGAACACGCCGCCGGCTTCCTCGATGATGGGCCGGAGCGCGGCGGCGTCCCAGGGCGCGAGCCTCGGGTCGAGCATGACCTCGGCGCGGCCCGTCGCCACGAGGGCGTAGCCGTAGCAGTCCCCCCAGGTCCGGACCAGGCCGGCCCGGGCGCGCAGCAGGTTCCAGCCGGGACCGCGGCCGTCGGCCTCGATCATCTCCGCGTCCGTGGTCAGCACGAGCGCGTCCGACAGCCGGTCCACGTCCGACACCCGGGCGGGACGGCCATCCCACCAGCAGCCGAGTCCGCGGGCGGCCCAGACGGATTCCCCGAGGGCGGGGAAGTGGAGCACCCCGAGCACGGCGTCGTCCTCGACCTCGAGGGCGACCATCACGCCGTAGAAGGGGACCCCGTGGACGAACGGGCGCGTGCCATCGATGGGATCCAGGACCCAGCGGTACTGCGCGTCCGGCCGCGTGACCCCGAACTCCTCGCCCACGATCCCGTGCTCCGGGAAGCGGGCCTCGATCCGTTCGCGGAGGAGCCGCTCGGCCTCGCGGTCCGCGATCGTCACGGGCGACGCGTCGGCCTTCGACTCGGCGGCCACGCCCGTCTGGTAGTACGCCAGCGTGACCCGGCCGGCGCGCCAGGCCAGGTCCACGGCGAAATCGAGCAGGTCGCGGAGGGTTTCCCGGTCCATGGTTCAGGCGTCTCCTTGTGTGAGTCGCACCGGCACGCCGGCGGCGGCAAGGAAGCGCTTGACGTCACGCACCGTGGTCGTGCCGTCGTGGAAGATGCCGGCGGCGAGGGCGGCGTCCGCGCCGGCGTGGAAGGCATCGCGGAAGTGTTCGGCCGCGCCGGCGCCACCGCTGGCGATGACGGGGACGGACACGCTGCGAGCGACCGCGGCGGTGAGCTCGAGGTCGTAGCCGCTGCGGCGTCCGTCCTCGTCGATGCTGGTGAGCAGGATCTCACCGGCGCCGCGCTCGGCGCACTCGCGAGCCCATGCAACGGCATCGAGCGATGTGGCGGTGCGGCCGCCGTGGGTGAAGACGGTGAAGCTCCCGTCCCCGGAGCGGGCGGCATCGATGCTCGCCACCACGCACTGGCGGCCGGAGTGGGCGGCATCGATGCTCGCCACCACGCACTGGCGGCCGAACCGCTCGGCGGCCTCGGTGAGCAGCTCGGGCCGGCGGACGGCGGCGGTGTTGATGCTGACCTTGTCGGCGCCGGCGCGGAGGACGCGCGCGATGTCGTCCACGCTGCCGATGCCGCCGCCGACGGTGAGCGGAATGAACAGGCGCTCGGCGGTGCGCCGCACGACGTCCAGCAGGGTGGCGCGGCCCTCGACGGTGGCGGAGATGTCGAGGAACACGATCTCGTCCGCGCCCTCGGCTTCGTAGCGCACGGCGAGCTCGACGGGGTCGCCCATGTCGCGCAGGTCCACGAAGCGGGTGCCCTTCACGACGCGGCCGTCACGCACGTCCAGGCACACGATCACGCGCTTGCGCAGCATCACACCTCCGTGGTTGGCTGGTCGCCGCCGGCACGCGACGCGGCGGTGTCCGGGGGGGCGCCGCGGTCGGCCGATCGCTCGATGCGGATCGCGCCCTTGGTGCTGAACACGGCGTCGCCCGGAGCGAGCGCCTGGCGCAGCGCAAGGCCCAACGCCTTGAACGCGGCTTCGACGATGTGGTGGCGGTCGCGTCCGCGGAGCACGCGGAGGTGGAGCGTAATGTCCGCATTGTCCGCGAGCGAGCGGAAGAAGTGGTCGTAGATCCGGACGGGGAGCGGGCCCCGGTAGTAGGGGCGGCCGCCGGCGTCGAGGGCGGCGTGCACCAGCGCGTCGTCCATGGGGACCGTCGCATCGCCGTAGCGCTGGCAGGTGGCGGGGATCTCGTCCCGCAGCGCAAGGCCGATGGTGATGGCCACGTCCTCAATGAGGTGGTGGCGCAGGTCGCCGGTTGCCTCCACCTCGAGCTCGAGGCCGGAATACCGGGCGAAGGTCTCGAGCATGTGGTCCAGGAACCGGTCGGTGGTCCGGATCGGAGGTGGAGCGGCTTCCTCGGCAGCCCGCCCGTCGCCGTCATCCGCGCCCCGATCCGGCAAGCCATTGCCCGGCGCCGCGCCTTCCGAAGCGATGGGGACGCCGCCGGACGCGAAGCCGTTGCCGGGCGCGGACTCCTCGGGGCTCGGCCGGCGCTGACCGGCAGGACCTGCGCCCGGCGCCGCGGGGGTGCGGAGCGACGCCCCCGGCGCGACCCGGCTCCGGCTCTCCAGCGGCCCGGCGCCCCGGCCGTCGGACCGTCACACGTACCCGCGTCTCACGGGTCTCCCGAAGAATGGTGCTCATGCGACGAACTCCCGCGTGATGGCGCGCGCATCGATCGCGCCCGTGTACAGCGCCATGCCGAGCACCGCGGCGGCCACGCCGCTCGCCGCGAGCGCTCGCAAGTCTTCGATCCCCGCAATGCCGCCGGCGGCCTGGAGCGGATGCCGGGTGGCGGCGGCCAGCCGCCCGAACCTGGGAGCATCGACGCCGGCCATGCGCCCCTCGCGGCCCACGTCCGTGACCAGCAGGCCCGCGAGCGGCAGCGGCTCGAGCCGGCGCAGCAGCGCATCCACGGTGATGCCGGCGCCCGCGGTCCAGCCCCGTGTGACGACGACGTCGCCGCGCACGTCCGCGGCGACGATGATGCGGCCCGGGTGCCGCTCCGCCAGCGCCTCGATCCACGCCGCGTCCTCCACCGCACGCGTTCCGGCGATGATGCGCGCCGCGCCCGCAGTGAGAAGCGCGTCGGCTGCCTCATCATCGCGCACACCGCCGCCCACCTGCACGGGCACGTCCACGGCGGCGAGGATCGCCTCGACGGCGGCGCGGTTCGAGCCCGTGCCCAGCGCGGCGTCGAGGTCCACCACGTGTAGCGCACGGAAGCCCGCGTCCACCCACTGTCGTGCGACGGCCACCGGATCCGGGAGCCGCACCCGTTCGTCCGCGGGTCGGCCGCCCACGAGCTGTACCACCGCGCCGTCCTTCAGGTCCACCGCCGGCAGCGCGATCATCTTGCGACCTCCGCGACGAAGTTGCGGATCAGCCGCAGCCCCTGGGCGCCGCTCTTCTCCGGGTGGAATTGCACGCCCCACGTCCGAGCGCGACGCACGGCTGTGGGGAAGCGTTCGTCGCCGTACCCCGTCCACGCGACCACCACGGCCGGATCCGCGGGCTCGACGACGAAGCCGTTGGCGTAGTAAACGACGAGGTCATCCAGGCCGGCGAACAACGGGTCGAGCGCGCGAACACCGCGAGCCTCTCCTCCACCCGCCGTTCTACCCGTCTCTCCCGCGCCCGGGAGGCGGGGCGTGGGCGCAGTGGCGGCCCCGGCCCCGCCCGGAAGCGGGGCAGGGGCGGGGCGGACAGCGTTCCAGCCCATGTGGGGCACGCGCCCGCGCCCGCAGCCGTCGGACCCGGCCGGCCAGGACGCCGATCCCGCGACCGGCCCCCTCCTCGCTCGTCTCGAACAGCAGGTGCATGCCGAGGCAAACGCCCAGGCAGGGCAGGCCGCCCTCGAGCGCGCGGCGCACCTCGTCCACCGCCGGCGCGAGCCGCGCGGCCGCGGCGCCGAACGCGCCGACGCCGGGGAGCACGAGCGCATCGGCGTCCAGGGCGCGCAGCGGGTCCGGCTCAACGCGCACCCGAGCGCCCGCGACCTCGAGCGCCTTCGCCAGCGAGTGCAGGTTGCCCGCGCCGTAGTCGAACAGCGCAATGCTCGGCGCGCGCGTCATGACAGCACCTCCCGCAACGCGTCCAGGAGAGTGCAGGTTGCCCGCGCCGTAGTCGAACAGCGCAATGCTCGGCGCGCGCGTCATGACAGCACCTCCCGCAACGCGTCCAGGAACCGCTGCATCAGCGGCCACGGCCCGATGCTCACCCGGATGCAGTCGCCGGCGTGCGGCAGGCCGGGGAACACACGCACCGCAACGCCCCGCTCCCGCAGCGCCGCGCCGAGGCGGCGGGCCGCGTTCGGCTCGCCGTCGCCGCCGGCACCGGCTAGGGGCGGCGCCTGGACCAGCAGGAAGTTGGTCTGGGACGGCCACACGCGCAGGCCGAGGGCGCGCAGCTCGCCGGCGAGCCGCGCCCGGTTCTCGCGCACCTGTCGGACGGCGTCCCGCACCCAGGGCTCGTCTTCCGTGAGCGCCGCCAGCGCGGCGGCGTTCGCCGTGGCGGTGACCTTGTACGGCCCGCGCGACTTCTCGATCTCGCGGATCAGCGGCGCCGGGCCGAGGGCGTAGCCGACCCGCAGCCCCGCGAGGCCGTAGGCCTTCGAGAAGGTGCGCAGCACGACGATGCGATCCGACGCCGCGAGCCAGTCCGGCGGCGGCTCGTCCATGAAGTCCGCGTACGCCTCGTCCAGGAGCACGATGCCGTGGCACTCCGCCGCCACGCGGAGCACGGCGGTGGCATCGGGAACGGTGCCGGTCGGGTTGTTCGGGCGGCAGATGTAGGTGACGCGGGCTCGTGCGGCGATGAGCGCGTCGGCGTCCAGCGAGAAGTCCGGCGCGAGCGGCACGGCCACGGGGCGCGCGGCGTTCATGCGGGCGAACAGCGCGATCATGCCGAACGTCGGGTCGGCGTAGGCGATGGTGTCGCCCGGCTCGCAGAACGCGCGCAGCGCGGAGTCGATCACGTCGTCGGATCCGCAGCCGGTGGTGATGTTCTCCGGGGTGACGCCGTGCTTCTGCGCGAGGAGCGCCTTCAGCTCGTCCGCGAACACGGGCGGGTAACGGGTGACGCCCGCGCCGCGGAGCTCCGCGAGCGCGCGGGCGGCGGCGGGCGGCGCGCCGAAGAGGTTGGTGTTGTCGCTCAGGTCGAGCTCGACGGGAACGCGCTCCGGGTCGTAGAGCTCGATGTCCGCGTACGCTGCGCGGGGCCTGAACGGGAAACGATGCTGAATCGCAGGCGAGGGCGGGGGCGACCCTTCCGCACTGCCCTCCCACCCGGGCGGAGGAACTTCGGGAGAGAGCCGGGCGGGGGCATTCGCGGTGGCGCTCCGCACGCCGTCGCTGCCCCGCGCCAGCGCGGCGCGGCCGTGTGCGGGGAGGCCTTCCGCCGCCGCGAGTGTGGCCGTCGGCCGGGCGAGCACGGCGGCGGCGTCGGCCGTGATCTCCTGCACCGTGAAGGAGCGCAGGAAGTCCAGCACCGAGAGACCGGAGAACGCGCGGGCCAGGCCGCCGGTGGGGAGCACGTGGTTGGCGCCGGTGATGTAGTCGCCGAACGCGACGGAGCTGTGCGGCCCCAGGAACACGGTACCGGCGGCGCGGATGCGTCCGAGGGCGGCGCGCGGCTCGCGCACCAGCAGCAGGAGGTGCTCGGGCGCGTAGCGCTCGACGAACGCCAGCGCGTCGTCCGGCGAGTCGGCCAGCAGCAGCGCGCCGTTGGCGGCCAGCGCGGCGGCGACGATCTCGCGGCGCGGCTCCTCGGGGAGCATGCGCTCGAGGGCGGCGGCCGTGGCATCCAGCAACGCCTCGTCCGTGGCGACGACGGCGACCGCGGCATCCGGGTCGTGCTCCGCCTGTGCGAGCAGTTCGAGCGCGATGATCTCCGGATCCGCGGAGTGGTCGGCCACGACCAGCAGCTCCGATGGCCCTGCGGGCGAGTCGATGCCGACGCTCCCCGCGACCTGGCGCTTGGCCTCGTTCACGTACGCGTTGCCGGGGCCGACGATGCGGTCCACCCGCGGCACGGACCCGGTGCCGTACGCGAGTGCGGCGATGGCGCCGGCGCCGCCGAGGGCGAACACCCGGTCCGCGCCGGCCAGCGCGCACGCGGCGAGCACCGCGGGGTGCGGCAGTCCGTCCGGCCCCGGCGGCGAGCAGACCACCACCTCATCCACGCCCGCGACCTTTGCGGGGACCACGCCCATGAGCACGCTGCTCGGATAGGCCGCCCGGCCGCCGGGCGCGTAGACGCCCGCGCGGCGCAGAGGCTCGACGCGACGGCCGAGGCGCACGCCCGGCCGGATCTCGATGTCGAGCGGCGGCGGGAGCTGCGCGCGGTGGAACGCGGCGATCGCAGCAGCGGCTTCCTCGAGCGCGGCGCGCACCGAACCGTCGAGCGCGGCGAGCGCGGCCTCGCACGCTTCGCGCGGCACTTCGAGTGTGCTGATCTCGACGCGGTCGAAGCGGCGGGCGAGGTCACGGAGCGCGGCGTCGCCGCGGGCACGCACGTCGGCGATGATCGCCGCGACGGCGCGCTCCACCTCGGGGTCGGCATCACGGCCGCGGACGAAGAGGCGCGCCTCGTCGGCTTCGCTCAAGTCCCGGAGGGAGCGGCGCAGCGCGATCACGGCATCAGCCTCTCGATGCGGGTGACCAGGATGCCTTCCGCGCCCAGCTCCTTGAGCTCCGCGATGGTGCGATAGACATCGCGGCGGTCCACGACCGCGTGCGCGGCCACGAAATCGCCGGAATCCATGACGTCCACGATCGTGGGGCCGGAGATCCCCGGGAGCACGCGCTTGATCTCGGCCAGGGCGGCGCGGGGCACGTTGGCCATGAGGTAGCGCTTGTCCGTTGCGCGGATCACCGATTCGAGGGCGGCCACGAGCTCCCGCACCTGCTGGCCGTACTCCGGGTCCTGGGCGAGGCCCGGCCGCGAAACGAGCACGGCGGTGGACTCGAGGATCGTGGCGATCTCGCGCAGCCCGTTGACCTTGAGGGTCGAGCCGGTGGCCACCAGGTCCACGATCACGTCGGCCACACCGAGGTGCGGAGCGATCTCGGCGGCGCCCGTGACCGGCACGATGTCCACCTGCAGTCCGGCTTCCTGGAAGAATCGGGCGGCGGTGCGCGGGAATGCGGTGGCGACGCGGGTGCCGGAGGGCAGGTCCTGGAGGCGGGTCGCGGCGGCGTCGTCGCGGCCGGCCACCACGAGGCGGCAGCGGCCGAACCCGAGGTCCAGGAGGACGTCCACGTCCCGGCCGGCCTCGGTCACGAGGTCGCGGCCGGTGATGCCGACATCCGCGGCGCCGTCAGCCACGAATTCGGGGATGTCCTGGGCGCGGACGAAGAGCGCCAGGAACTCACCGCCGAGGGAGGCGAGGAGCGAGCGTTCGCCGCGGAACTCGAATTCCAGGCCGGCGCGCTCGAACAGGTCGCGCGCGTCGTCCGTGAGCCGCCCCTTGTTGGGGAGCGCGATGCGGAGCATGGTCCGGGTCCATCCAGTCGGTCGGAAAAAGAAAACCGCGGCTCGCCATACGACGAGCCGCGGTGCATGATCGATCGTGCTCTGTTCCGCCTGTCAGCAAATCGGGAACGCACGCCGACGCAGCCGCGACCCGTCGGGGCCGTGGTGATGGGCGTGGTGCCGATGCGAGAACAGGGAAACCGTCAGCATGGGATCGAAGGTAGCGGGTGGTCCCGGGGGGTGTCAACGGGGGTCGCGCCACGCGGGTCATGGCCGGCCCGATCGCATGGAAGCATCGGAGCATCGGTGCGCCGGAGCACCGGAGCACGCCCCGCAACGAGCTCGTGCGTCCACCAACCAGGACGGTGCCTGGCCGCGGGGGCTCGTGCCGCCCCGCGCCCGCTCGCGGAGCCGGCCCGGGAGGGGGCGGACCCGCGCGGCGCCGGGAGAAGGCACCGGCCGGGGAACGTAGCGATCGGACGCCGGTTCTTTTCCGCTGCAGGATCGCGGTCCGAGGCACCGCTCGCGCCAACGGGTACGGACGGCGGCCCTCCTCGGTCGCTCCCGAAAATCAGTGGAGATGCGCGGCCAGGAACTCCGCGGCGAGCCGCTCGGCCCAGAAGACCGGCGCCCAGGGGGTGCCGCCGGAGATGAAGCCCACGTGCCCGCCCTGGCGGGTGAAGGCCGGGATGAGGTTCGGGTTCCGGGCCACGGCGTCGCGCGGGATCGTGGACGGCGGGGTGATCGGGTCGTCCTCGGCGTGGACGAGCAGGGTGCGGACGCGGATCCGGTCGAGGAGCGGCCCACAGCTCGAGCGGCGGTAGTAGTCGGACGCGTCGCGGAAGCCGTGGATCGGCGCGGTCGCGGCGTCGTCGAACTCGTGGAAGGTGCGGGCCGCCTGGACGCGCGCCCAGTCCACGACCCCTTCCAGGAGCGGGAGCTTCTGCCGGACCCTGGCGCGCAGCGAGCGCAGGAAGTGGTTCGTGTAGAACCGGCCCATGAACGACCGGGTCAGGAACCGTGCTCCGGCCTCGAGGTCGTAGGGGACGGAGATGGCTGCGGCCGCCCGGAACGCGGCGCACGCGGCGTCGCCTTCCTCCCCCAGGTACTTCAGGAGCACGTTACCGCCGAGGGAAAAGCCGATGGCGGCGCGAGGCACGTCCGGGAAGCGGTCCATGAGGAGCCGGACGACGTGGCGGACATCCTCCGTATCCCCGGAATGGTAGTACCGGGCGAGGCGATTGGGCTCGCCGCTGCAGCCGCGGAAGTTGAGGCCCACGGCGCGGATCCCGCGGGCGGCGAGCTCGCGGTACGTGTTCAGGGCGTAGCCACGGCGGGCCGAGCCCTCGAGGCCGTGCAGGAGGAGGACGAGCGGCGCGTCCTTCGGGAGGCCCGCATCCGCGAAGTCGAGGTCCACGAAATCGCCGTCCGGCGTGTCGATCCGCTCCCGGCGCAACGGGATGTCGAGCCGAGGGCGAAGTAACCGACTCGCGATCGTCTGGGCGTGGCGGTTCTGCAGCCACCACGCGGGCCGGAACGCCGTCGCCTGGCGGGCGATGTCCGGCAGCTTCGGGGACGTCTCGGCTTTCATGCGCAACGGGGACACCGGTAGAAGTTCGGCCGCCCACCGCCGCCGCGGGAGTGGCGGGGCTGGCGGGCGGCCGACAGGTCGAGGAGCGCGCTCCAGGCACGAGGCCGGGACGAATCATTCGCCCCGGCCCGTGCTCGCGCCGTGACTACGACTCCGGCTGCGTTTCCGGCTCCGTGCCCGGCCCGGCAGCCTTGGCGTTGGCGAAATCGCCCGCCTTCACGAAGGTCATCTTGTTCAGGTCGAGATGCCGGCGCAAGGCAGCGTGGATCTGTTCCGGGGTGAGGGCCCGGATCTTCTCGTCCAGCTCGGCGTCGTGCTGCATGGTGCGGTCCAGGTACAGGCCGTTGGCCAGCATGCGCGCCAGGGAGCCGTCCTGCGCCCGGGAGAGATGCCGGGACTGGAGGAGCCCCTGCTTCGCGGCCTCGACCTCCTCGGCCGTGAAGCCCTCCCGGAGCACGCGCTCGATCTCCTCCCGGAACGCGGCCTCGAGCCGCTCCGCGTTCTGCGGCGCATAGATCGCGTTCGCGAGCCACTGGCCGACCCGATCGGTCGCCCCGGCGGAGAAGCTCGATCCGACGCCGTAGCTCAGCCCGTCCTTCTGCCGGATCCGGACCGCGAGGCGCGAGTTCAGGAACCCGCCGCCGAGCATGTAGTTGCCCAGGACCATCGCCGGATAGTCCGGGTCGTCGTCCCGCATCGGGAACGTCATCCCGGCGAGGAAGACGGCGTTCGCCTTGTCCGGCGTCTCGATCGTGAAGGACTTCGGCTCCACCTCCTGGTAGGTGCTGGCGATCCGCTGGAACGGCTGCGGGCTCTTCCAGTCACCGAACAGCTCGGTGAGGAGCGCGCGGATCTCGTCCGGGTCGAAGTCGCCGACCACCGCGATCTCACCGTGGCTCCCGCCGTAGAACGACTCGTAGAAGTTCTTCACGTCCTCGAGCGTGACGGCTTCGACCTCCGCGATCGATTCCTCGATCGTGTTCGTGCGCAGCGGATGCCCCGCCGGGCGCGGGTTCAGGTGCGCGCTGAAGGTCGAGATGGCACGGGCGATGGGCTCGGAGCGCTGCGACTCCAGGGCCGCGAGCTGCTGCCGCTTGAGCTGCTCGAACTCGGTGGGATCGAACGCCGGCTCACGCAGGACCTCGGCCACGAGCCGCAGCACGTCCACGAAGTTCTCCCGCGTGGTCTCGATGTATGCGCCCGCCGAGGTCGCGCCGCCCGACACGTTGGCCTGCGCCTTGAGCCGGCTCAGCTCGTCCTGGATCTGTTGACGGGACCGGTTCTTCGTCCCGCGCATCAGCATCGCGCCGGCCATGCCCGGGGCCGCGCCCTTGTTCATCAGCGCTTCCTCGCTGCCGTGCCGGAAGGTGAGCTGCGCCACCACGGTCCGGCCGCGGGTCCGCTTCGGCATCAGCGCGATCTTGAGGCCGCTGTCGAGGGTGAAGCGGATCGTGCGCGCCTCGATGTTCTCCGGCGTCGGCTCGAACGCCTCGCCCTCGGCCACCTCGGTGCTCCCCGTGTACCCTTCGACCAGCGCCCGGATGTCCGGCGCCTCCGGGATCTCCGCACGGTCCGGTTGCTCCGTCGGGATGAACATCCCCAGCGTCCGGTTCGCCGGCTTCAGGTACGCCGCGGCGACGCGCTGCACATCCGCCGGCGTGACCTTCTTCAGCCGGTCCCGATGGATGTACATGAGCCGCCAGTCGCCCATGGCCGCCCATTCGCTGAGCTCGAGCGCCACCCGTTCCGTGGAGTTGTACGCCAGCTCCCAGTTGCGGAGCAGCGACGCCCTGGCCCGTTCGACCTCCTCCTCGGTGAACTCGGTCGTCGGCGCCTCCTCGATCGTCTTCAGCATCACGTCCCGGGTCGCCTCGATCGAGTCCTCCTTGCGCAGCGTCGCGCTGAAGATCAGCATGCCCGGCTCGCGGAGCTGGTATCCGAACGCGCCGGCGGACGTGGCCAGCTTCGGCTCGACCAGCGCCTTGTAGAGCCGCCCCGAGGGCGCATTCCCCATGACGTGCGCGAGGATGCTGATCGCCGCGAAGTCCTCGTGGGAGCCCGGCGGCACGTGGTAAGCGACGTTGATCATCTGCACGTCCCCGACGCGCCGCAGCGTCACCTGCCGCTCACCGTCCTGCGTGGGCTCCCGCGTATAGGTCGGGTAGATCCTGGTCTCGTCGGTCCGCTCCGGCCGCGGGATCTTGCCGAACGTCTCCTGGATCATCTCCAGGGCCTTCGCTTCATCGAACTTCCCCGCGACCACCAGCATGGCGTTGTCCGGCTGGTAGTAGCGGCGGTAGAACGCGCGCAGGCGCTCGATCGGCACGTTCTCGATGTCCGAACGCGCGCCGATCGTCGACTTCCCGTAGTTGTGCCAGAGGTACGCCGTGGCGAGGGTCCGCTCCATGAGCACGCGGCCGGGGCTGTTCTCACCGGACTCGAACTCGTTCCGGACCACCGTCATCTCGGAGGCGAGGTCCTCGGCGCTGACGAAGCTGTTGACCATCCGGTCGGCTTCCAGCTCGAGCGCCCAGCGCAGGTTGTCCTCGCTCGCCGGGAACGTCTCGAAGTAGTTCGTCCGGTCGAACCAGGTGGTGCCGTTCGGCCGGGCGCCCCGCTCCGTCAACTCCTGCGGGATGTTCGGATGGTTCGGCGTCCCCTTGAAGAGCAGGTGCTCCAGGAGGTGCGCCATCCCCGTTTCGCCATACGACTCATGACGCGAGCCGACGAAGTAGGTGACGTTCACCGTGATCATCGGCTTCGTTTCGTCGGGGAAGAGGAGCACGCGGAGTCCGTTCGGGAACACGTACTCCGTGATTCCCTCGACGGTCGCGACCTTCGTCGGTCCGGACGAAGCCTGCCTGGCCTGGTCCCCCGCCTGCGCCGCCAGCGTGGCGGGCGGCACGACGATGGACGGAACGGCCGGAGCGACCGCGAGCCATGCGGCCGCGAGCACAGAGACCACCCACTTCCGATGCGGCTGGCATTTCCTTGTCATGGTTGCCTGCCTTTCATGGAGTACGGTTTGGGCCTGGCTTGCACACGATAGACAAGCTCGGGATATTGTGCAATACGTTCTCGGTGCGGAAGAAGTTTTGATCGGCGGAGCGGAAATCGGCCGGGATTCGGCCAATTCACGGCGACCTCCGGGGCTCGCCCGCCCGCCGTTTCGTGTGCGTCCGCGGGAACCGCCCAGATTCTCGTCGAAAGTGGACGCATTGCGGGCCCCGTGCGCGACGCGCGGGGCCCGCGGCGCGCTGTGCCGCATACACGTTTGGCGGGAGTGGTGATCGGACGATGCTGGAGAACGAACTGACGCGCTGGCGGGAGGACACGCCGGGCGTGGAGGCCGGGCGGATCCACCTGAACAACGCCGGCGCCTCGCTCATGCCGCGGCCGGTGTACCGGGCGGTGGTGGAGCACCTCCGTCTCGAAGCGGAGATCGGGGGGTATGAGGCGGCCGACGCGGCGTCGGAACGCATCGCGGGGGTGTACGACGACGTCGCCTCGCTGATCGGCGCGCGCGCCCGGAACATCGCGGTGGTGGAGAACGCGACCGTGGCGTTCGCCCAGGCGCTGAGCGCGTTCGACTTCCGCCCCGGCGACGTGATCCTGACCACGCGCAACGACTACATCTCGAACCAGATCATGTACCTGTCGCTGGCGCGGCGGCAGGGAGTGCGGGTGGTGAGGGCGGAGGACGCGCCGGAGGGCGGGGTGGACCCGGAATCGGTACGGGAGCTGATCGGCCGGCATCGGCCGAAGCTCGTGGCGGTCACGCACGTGCCCACGAACTCCGGGCTCGTACAGCCGGTGGAGACGGTGGGCGAGATCTGCGCCTCCGCCGGCGTGCCCTACCTGATCGATGCCTGCCAGGCCGTCGGCCAGATCCCGCTGGACGTGAGCCGGCTCCATTGTGATTTCCTGTCGGCGACAGCCCGCAAATTCCTCCGGGGGCCGCGCGGCGTCGGGTTCCTGTACGTTTCGGACCGGATCCTGGAAGAAAATCGCTACCCCCTGTTCTTGGACATGCGCGGCGCCCGCTGGGTTGCCCGGGACGAATTCGTCCTCGCCGATGGCGCCACGCGGTTCGAGAACTGGGAGTACGCGTACGCGCTCGTGCTCGGACTGGGGGAAGCGGCGAGGTACGCCCTGGAGGTGGGGGTGGAGCGGGCGAGCACCCGGGCGCGGTCCCTCGCGGCGCTGATCCGGTCGCGCTTCGCGGAGATGGAAGGCGTGCGGGTGCTGGACCGGGGGCCGGAACTGGCCGCCATCGTGACCGTGGAGGTGAAGGGCAAAGAGGCGCCGGCCATCGTGCGGGCGCTGCGGGAGCGCGGGATCAACATCGGTGCCACGGGCCGGGACGTGGCCGTGATCGACATGGACGAGAAGGGCGTGCGGACGGCGCTCCGGATCTCGCCGCACTACTACAACACGGAGGAGGAGTGTGAGCGGGTGGTGGGGGAGGTGGCGGCGTTCACGGCGATTTGACGCGGTGGACGGGATTCGGCGTTGGACGGGTCGCTGGCCGCGCGATGGACGCAGGATTCCATCATGGCGAATGGTCTTCGGAGACTGTAGCGGGTAGCGGCTTCGCTGATTCTCTGATACGGGTTACCGTCTGTACTCGTTGCTGCGGCGCGGAGCAGCTCCCACGAAAACACCCGGGATCGTGACACATCTGGAGGAGATGTCGACTGTCATGGAGGCTAGGTTCTGGACGATCGGCGAAGTGCGGCAGAGCGTTCTCGAGCTGGTGCGCAAGTACTACGACTACGAAACTGCGTCGGCCTGCGGCCGTCTGATCGACGAGCTCGTTGCGTGGAGTAGGGCGAAGGGC
>Ga0207874_1000397_pt1 | contig 64396 bp, 72 predicted proteins | sample HigsolmetaAR201D_FD_184833 | JGI IMG/M metagenome (GOLD analysis project Ga0207874, IMG submission 184833) | Ionic liquid and high solid enriched microbial communities from the Joint BioEnergy Institute, USA - AR20-1-D (SPAdes) (version 2) ...
ATGCGAGCCGGCGCATGAGCCGGTCCCGGGTGACCTTGGCCAGCACCGAGGCCGCCGCGATCGACAGCGACAGCCGGTCGCCGCCGACGATCTTTTGGGCACCGCCCACGAAGTCCCAGTTGCCGTCAACGAGGACGGCGTCGGGAGTGAGCCCCAGCCCGGCGATGGCCCGCCGGGCGGCGAGACGCTGAGCCTCCGACATCCCCAGCTCGTCGCATTCGGCCGGGCTGGCGTGGCCCACCGACCAGGCCCGCACCCAGCCGGCCACCCTCTCGAAGAGGGCTTCGCGTTCGGCCTCGGTGAGGAGCTTCGAGTCGCGGACCTTGTAGACGCGGCGGTCGGGCGGGATCACCGCCGCCCCCACCGATATGGGCCCCGCCCATGCTCCGCGCCCCACCTCGTCGACTCCCACCACGACTTCCGCGCCCGCTTCCCACAGCCCGCGCTCGTACGCCAGGCCCGGTGCCTTGGCGCGGATCGCCCGGCGCAGCTTGGGGACGGTCACCCGCCACAGGGTAGAGAACCGCGCCGACGGAGGTGGTAACCGTCAGTTGAGCCGGGGGTCGATCGGGTGGGTGGACCAGATCGCCGCCTGTCCCCCTTCCCGTCGCAGGAGCTTCCGCCACAGGTCGCGGGGAAACGGCCCCAGGATGTCTTCTGCCGGGGCGTCGGTCACCAGCCAGGCCCCTTCGGCGATCTCGCCCTCCAGCTGGCCGGGCCCCCACCCCGACTGGCCGACGAACAGGCGGGCGCGCACCGGTCCGTCGGGGGGCGTCATGTCGGTGGCGACCTCGACCCGCCCGCCGGCGTCGATCAGCACCACGCCGCTGTCCTGGGCCACGGGACCGCCCCAGAAGACCGTGGGAGGAGCGGCGAGGACGGAGCGCCACTCGGGAAGATGGGCGACGGTGGGCTCGTCGGTGGGCCGGTTGAGGATCACACCGGCCGCTCCCTCTTCCGGCTCGTGGGCGTAGATGTAGACGACTGTGTGGATGAAGTTCGGATCCCTGATCAGAGGTGTCGCGATCAGCAGTCGACCACTGAATGACATCGTCCAATAGTCGCATACCATCGCAGCACGATGCTTCGGGTCCTGACCTCGAACCTGTACAACGGCGGCGCCGACCCCTCCGGCTACGCTCGCCTGCTCGAGCGCGTCGACCCCGACGTCGTGGCCGCCCAGGAGCTGTCCTCCGACCTCGCCGAGGTCATCGGCTCCAGGTTCGATCACGGCCTCCTCGCCCCCGCCGACGACTTCAAGGGAATGGGCCTCGCTTCGCGTCACCCGATCGAGGTGGCGCGGGTGCCCCTCCCCCACCGCGACGCCCTCGTCGGTTCCAACGGGATCACGATCTGGTGTGTCCACCTCGCCAACCCGGTCGACCGCCCTCCTCCCATCCGGGCGAGGCGCCAGCAGGTCCGCCGGATAACGGACGAGATCGCTGCCACCGACGGCCCCACCCTCTTGGTGGGCGACCTCAACGCCACCCCGTTGTGGCCGGCCTACCGGCGCCTGCGCACCCAGTTGGACGACGGGGTCGCCGACTGGGCCCGGCGCAACGGCCGCCGCCCGAGCCGGACGTGGGGGCTGCGTCCGTGGTGGCCGGCGGTCTTGCGGATCGACCACGCCCTGGTCCGCGGCCTCGTCGTGCTGAACACTTTCACCGTGCGCGTGCCCGGCTCCGATCACCGGGCACTGGTGGTCGACGTGGCCTGATCGGGAGAGCCGAGGCGGTCCCGTATCCATTGGGCGACCTCGGCGAGGATCTCCGGTCCTTCCGGTTCGTTGAACAGCTCGTGCCGGAGACCCGGGTAGAGCCGGCGCTCCACTCCGGCCACTCCCTCCAGGATCTCGCTCGCCGACGGCGGGACGATCGTGTCGTCGCCGCCGTGGAGCACCAGGGTCGGCACGCGGAGGCGGTCCACCGCGTCCCGGACGCGGGCCATGGCGGTGAACAGCTGGTGGCCCATCCGGGCGGTGGCGGACGTGTAGACGAGCGGGTCGGAGAAGTAGGCCTCCCCCACCGACGGGTCCCTCGACAATTGCTCTCCCTTCAGGGCGTTGGGCACCGGAAGGACGGGGGCGATGCGGGCGAGGACCGGAGCGAGCTTGTGCTGCCACGGCGCCCCGCCCCGAAGCGCCGGGGCCGACAGGACCAGCAGGTCGGGCCGCGGCCGCTCGGCGATGGCGTACTCGAGCGCGATCAGCCCGCCCATCGAATGCCCCAGCAGCACGACTGGCCGCCCCTTCGCCGCTTCGATCTGCTCCTGGACCTGGTCCAGGTAGAGAGCCCAGTCGGCGACGTCGCCGCGGCGGCCTCCGGTGGCGCCGTAGCCGATCAGATCCATGGCTCTCACGCCGTAGCCGTGATCGGCGAGGATGCCGCCGGTCCGCTCGTATCGGCCGCTGTGCTCGGCGATGCCGTGGACGATCACCACCTCGGCCGTCGGCTCCCCGTCGGGCGTCCACGTCCGCACGAGCTGCGTCCCCACCACGGGATGGGGGACCGGGACGGCGACGCTGGGACGGGGCATGGGCGGACTCTATCCGATCACCGCTTCGGCGAGCGCCTCGACGACCCGGTCATGGTCGCCGGCCGTGTGCTCCTCCCGCACCGTGACCACGATCCCCCCGCCGACGCCGGCCAGCGCCCTCATCCCCCGAATCCCAGCAGCGGCGCACCGGGCGACGATGGCCGACGCCTCCCGCGGCGTGACCAGGGGTATGGAGCGGGCGAATGGGCGGGCGAAGACCACGACGCCGGGAATCTGGGTGAGGCGGTTGGCCAGGCGGGCCGCCCCTCGCATCAGCTCCGTGGCCGACCGTCCGAAGTCTTCCGGCCCGATCGGGCGGTGCGCCCGGTCGACGAAGCCGACCGTCTCGGCGGGCAGCGGCAGCTCGGCGATCACCTCCGGGTCGCATTCGACCAGGCAGGGGACGTCGGGGAAGCAGCTCTCCACCACTCCCCACCGGTTGGGCTGGGCCACGATCACCGGCGGCTGGAACGGGCCGACCCAGAACGTGTGGCCGCCGACGACCAGCCGGTCGTGGGCGGGCAGGTCGGGCCAGAGGTGGGGGTCGATTCCTTCCGAGATGTCTACGGTCACCGGTGGAACGGCGGAGACGCCACCCGGGCGGGGACCCAGCGGCCCCGTATCTCCACCTCTGCCGGCTCCCCCACCGCCACCGGGGGCGACAGGTACGCCAAGGCGATTCCGGTGTCGCGGGCGGGGCTGATGTTTCCCGACGTCACCTCCCCCACGGACGAACCGCTCCGCACCGCATACCCGTGGCGGGGAATGCCCCGGCCCTCCATCACCAGCCCGGTGAGGCGACGGGACGGGCCGGTTTGGCGCTGGCATTCGAGGGCGGTCTTTCCCGGGAAGTCGTGGTCCCAGTCCACCGCGAAATCGAGACCGGCTTCGAGCGGAGTGGTGGTCTCGTCGATGTCGGAGCCCCACAGGGCGAGCCCGGCTTCCAGCCGGAGCGTGTCGCGGGCGCCGAGGCCGCACGGCACGGCGCCGGCTTCCAGCAGCTCCTCCAGGACGGGCCCGGCGGCTTCGATCGGCAGGCACACCTCTCCGCCTCGCTCGCCGGTGTAGCCGGTGCCGGCCATGCGGACGCCGTCGACTTCGAGGGTCCTGAAGCGCGCGGGTGCCTGCCCGAACGTCTCCTCGATCAGCCTGGGGGCGGCCGGGCCCTGGACGGCGAGCAGACAGGTGGAAGGCCGCAGATCGACGACGTGAGCTCCCCGGTCCTCGAGCGTGGCGCGGACCCGGTCGGCGTTGGCGGCGTTGGGCATCACCCAGTAGTGGTCCTCGTCCCATCGCCACACGACGATGTCGTCGACGATGCCGCCGTCGTCGTTGAGCAGCATCGTGTAGTGGGTGCGACCCGGCTCGTACTTGGCGACGTCGTTGGTGAAGAGGTTGCGCAGGATCTCGGTGCTGTTCGGACCGGTGACCTCCAGCCTCCCGAGGTGGGAGACGTCGAACACCCCCACGCCCTGGCGGACGGCACGATGCTCCTCGAGGACGGACTCGTATTGCACCGGCATCTCCCAGCCGCCGAAGTCGACGAAGCGGGCGCCGAGGCGGACGTGGAGGTCGTGGAGCGGAGACCTGGTCATCCGGCTCTGGAACCGCGATCCTCGAGTCGGGTGACGACGGGTTTTCCGGGCATGCGGGTCGGCGGTGGCAGCGCTTCGAGATGGTCGGGGTGGTCGAGCCCGTACTTCACGACGAGCTGGATGTAGTCCCGCTGGTAGAGGACCTTGCACCGGATGTCCGGGTACAGCTCCCGCAGGAGGCGCACCTTCCGGTTCTTCTTGGTGACGAGCTTCTGGCTCATCGTGGTGATCTCGATGTACAGGTCCTCTTCGGGCAGATAGAAGTCCGGGGTGAAGAACTGGCGCGGGTTGCCCTCCCGGTCCCAGGCGATGGGGAACGACCGCGGCTCGTACTCCCACGGGATCCCGTAGAAGTCCAGCAGGAGTGCGAACTGTCGTTCGCTGTTGTGAGCGAACTCGACCTCTTCGGCGCGGGGTCGTTCTTCGATGCTCAGTTGGCCCCTGCCTGGACGCTCGGGATGGCCGGCTCGGCCGCCTGGTGCTCGTCCGGGAACAGCTCGTGGATGGCGCCCGCCACCTCGTCCTGGACCGGGCCGACGGCGATGCCGAACACGCCCTGGCCGCGCCGCAGCACGTCCATCACCTCGTCGGCGCTGGTGGCGGCGTAGATGGTGCGGCCGTCGGAGAGCAACGTCACGTCGGTCAGCGGCTGGTCGCTGGCGAGCTGCTCTTTGAGGATCTCGACTGCCGAGCGGATCTTCTTCAGCGACATCCCGGCGTCGAGCAGCTGCTTGATGACCTTGAGCTGGACGACGTCGGTGAACGAGTAGAGCCGTTGGGACCCCGACCCGGAAGCCTGGCGCAGGGACGGCTCGAGGAGGCCGGTGCGGGCCCAGTAGTCGAGCTGACGATAGGTGATCCCGACGAGCTTGCAGACCTGCGGGGCGCGGTAGCCGAGCTCCTCCGCCCGGGCGGACTCAACGTTCTTGGTCGCTGTCTTGTCGGACACGTCCTCTCCTCTGCAGCAGCGGCCCGCCGCATCACGGCGCGCCGCGGGAAGCTCCGGTTTCCCTTCGGACCGCTGCTTACAGCAGCGTAATTCCGCGAGTGGAATCACGCTAACCCGACGCCGGGCGAGTTGTCAACAACCCCTGTGGAAAACTCGGTGGAACGGGGTGTCGACGGTCAGATGTCGCCTTCTTCGCGGAGGAAGTCCTCCACGGTGACGTCCTCGAGGAACTCCCGGAAGCGCTGGATCTGCTGCTCTTCGGATTCGTCCTCGATCTCGATCCCCGCCTCGGCGAGGACGGCGGGGTCGGCATACACCGGCGCTCCGGTGCGAACGGCGAGGGCGATGGAGTCGGACGGACGGGCGGACAGGTGGATCTCGCCGTTGGGGGTGTCGAGCACGAGGTCGGCGTAGAACACGCTGTCGCGCATCTCCGAGACGACGACTCGCGCCATCCTGGCGCCCAGTTCCTCGATGGCCATGACCATCAGGTCGTGGGTCTGGGGGCGCGGCGGCTCCACGTTCTCCATGGCGGTGGCGATGGCCGTCGCCTCCGCCGCCCCGATCCAGATCGGCAGATAACGCGGGCCGTCCTGTTCGCGCAGGAGGACGATCGGGGTGTTGGACGGCAACTCGACCCGGACCCCGACCACGGTCATCGCAACGGCATCGCCGGACATGACCTTCAGGTTATCAGTGGCGACGCTCAACCTGCGTTGGATAGAACTGGTCGTGGAGGGCGGCGGGGTCTTCGACGAGCCGCTCCATGTCGAGGACGGCCCACAAGGAATCCAGGTTGCGATAGTGGCCCTTCCAGTCGAGGCCGTAGCCGATCAGGTACTCGTCTCCGACCTCGAATCCGCGGTATTCGATCGGGACGTCGACCAGCCGCCGGCGGGTCTTGTCGACGAGGGTCGCCGTCGCCACGCTGGCCGCTCCCCTCTCTTCGAGCATACGACGCAGCACCGTGAGGGTGAGGCCGGTGTCGATTATGTCCTCGACGATGACCACGTGGCGACCCTCCACCGACTCGGCGGTGTCCAAGGCGATGCGGATGCGTCCCCCTTCCCCGAACCTGGAGAGGCCGAGGAAGTCGACTTCGATGGGGATGTCGATGGCTCGCACCAGGTCCGACAGGAACGGCAGCGAACCCACGAGGACCGCCACCAGGAGGGGCCTCCTGCCCTCGTAGTCGCGGGACAGGGCCGCCCCCAGCTCCGACACCCGGGCCGCGATCTCGTCGGCGGGGACCACCAGCGTGGCCGGTTCGTCAGCCACCGGTGCGGCGCTCCAGGACGTTGGCGATCCACCCGAACGCCTCCAGCAGCTGCGGCGGCTGGGAGTCGACCCGGCGGACGTTGGTCACCACGACCGGCTCCGGTTCGGGCTCGGGCTCCTCTTCGACCAGGCGGACCGGCTCGGGCGGTTCGTAGGTGCCGCTCGAGACCATCGCCACGGGCTTGAAGTGCTCGAACCCCCAGTCGAGGAGGCGGCTGGCGTCGGCGAAGTGGGCCCGCTCGCCCTCCGAGCCCATCACCACGGCGAACAGGGTGCGCCCGTCCCGGACGGCCCCGGTCACGAACACCAGCCCGGCCCGGCCGGTGAAGCCGGTCTTGATCCCGATGGTCCCGGGATACGTGTCGAGCATGATGTTGGTCGTCTGCAGGTACCGCTCGGTGCCGTCGGGGGCGTCGGGGAAGTCCATCTCCTTGGTCGTCGCCCACTCCCGGAACTCCGGGTAGCTCATCGCCGCCAGCCCCATCCGCAGCAGGTCCGATGCCGACGAGTAGTGGTTCTCTCCGTCGAGCCCGTGGGGGTTCTCGAAGTGGGTGTGCTCCAGGCCCATCGCCTTCGCCTCGGCGTTCATCATCTCGACGAACGCCTCGACGGTGCCGCCGACGTGCTCGGCCACCGCCATGGCGGCGTCGTTGGCGGAGCGGATGACCAGTGCCTGCAGCAGAAGGCGCATCGGCAGCTCCTCTCCCGGCACCAGGCCCACCTCTGCCTCTCCGACGTCCGCTGCCCGCTGGCTGACGGTGACCAGGTCGTCGAGGTCGCCGTACTTCAGCGCCACGAGGGCGGTCATGATCTTCGTCGTGGAAGCCATCGGCCGTTCGGCGTCCGGGTCGGAGGCCGCCAACACCAGCTCGGCGTCGGCGTCGTAGAGGATCCACGAGGCCGCGCTCACCGTCGGCTCGGGTGGCGTGAGCAGGCCGGCTTCCCGGGGCGGGTTGGGCACCTGGAGTGGTGCCGCTTCCGCCGCGGTGCCGACCCAGGCGCTGAGCAAGGCCGCCACCGCCAGGATGGCGGCGATTCTGCGTGATCTCATTCGTTCAGGAGGGCGCGGACTTCGGCCGCCAGGATCGCGCGATGCAGCGCCTGTACCGAATCAGTGCACGCCGCCAGCAGGTCCCTGGCCCGGGAACGGGCCTCCGCCGAGCCGGAGGCCAGGAGGTGGGCGGTGAGCTGGCGCAGCAGCTCGGACTCCCGCTGGGCGGCGAGCCGCACCGCCCGGAGGTGGCGGGGCTCGAGGCCCGCCTCGATGAGCCGGCGGCATTCGATGGCGATGGTCAGGGCGTCAGGGGGGAACACGCTGGAGTCCCCCACCGGCGCCAGGATCCCGTGGTCGACGAGCTGGTCGAGGTGCTCTTCTGTGAGCCCGGACCGTCGCACCAGGTCGCTGCGGGTCAGCGGCTCGCCTTCGGGCTCGAGCGGGTCGTCGACCGACTTGCCGCTGTCGGGGTCGGGCTCTTCTCCCCGCTCCCACAGCGTCAGCTTCGACTTGATGACCTTGAGGGGAAGGAAGTGGTCGCGCTGCTGGGTGAGGATGAAGCGGATCCGCTTCAGGTCCTGTTCGTCGAACTGCCGGTAGCCGCTCTCGGCGCGGGCGGGCGAGACGAGCCCCTGGGATTCGAGGAAACGCAACTTCGACACCGAGATGTCTGGAAACTCGTCCCGCAACAACTCGATGACTTCGCCAATGCTCAGCGTCTCCTCAGGCATTGCCGTGAACTACGAGGAAGTGGAATCGTCCTACCAGTACTTCGTCGCCTGCCTTCAGCTCGGCCGAGTCGACCCGCGACTCGTTGACGTAGGTGCCGTTGGTCGAGCCCGAGTCCTCCACCATCAGTCTGCCTTCCTGGACGATGAACCGGCAGTGGTGACGGGACACGGTGACGTCGTCCAGGAAGATGTCGCTGTCGGGGTGGCGGCCCACGGTGGTGATCCCGGGGTTGAGGACGAACGTCATCCCCGCCCTCGGGCCCTGCTCGACGACCAGGGCGAAACCTCGGATCCCTTCGACCGCCGCCGCCTCGGCCGGGGTGAGCGGGTGCTCCTTGCGATCCTCCAGAGGCAGGTAGACGACCGTCGGATCGTTGTCGAGCTCCGTGCCGCAGTTGGGGCAGAAGTTGGCGTCGTCCGAGACCGTGGCCTGGCAGTTCGGGCAGGTCATCGCCGCAAGTCTAGAAGGGCCCGTCAGATCGCATCATTCGATCAGACGGGTGTAAGCGGCGGCGTCCAGCAGTTGCTCGGGATCGAAGCCGTCGGAGGGGGTCATGGTCACGAACCAGCCCTCCCCGTAGGGATCCCGGTTGACGAGGTCGGGCGAGTCGACGAGCTGAGAGTTGACGGCCGTCACGGTTCCGGTGAGCGGCGCATACACCTCGGCCACCGACTTGGTCGATTCGACCTCGGCGACCATCGCCCCCTTCTCGAACTCCGTGCCCGGCTCGGGCAACTCGACGTAGACGACGTCGCCCAACTGGTCCTGGGCGTAGTCGGTGATGCCGACCCTGACCTGGCCGTCGTCGAGCACTTCGACCCACTCGTGCTCTTCGGTGTACCGGAGATGCTCCGGGACGTTCACTCAGACCTCCTGATCACTGGACGAGGACTCTAACGAACCGAGACGGCCACGCACCTCGATCAGGTATTCGAAGGCCACCCACCAGTAGAGGACCAGGCCCACGATCCCGGCGAGCCACGCCGGCGGGAGGAACATCCAGACGAGGATCTCGGCGGCGACGAAGTAGAAGGAGGCGATGGCACCGTAGAGGAGGAAGGTCGCCACCTTCCCCATGGTCTTGACCTCGAGGGCCTGGTGGCCCCGAGCGACGAGCAGGACCGACGCCCCGCCGACGAGCGCCTCCCGGGCGAGCAGCGGCCACCCGATCACGTATGGCACCACCCCGGCTATGAGCCCTCCGATCAAAGCCGAGGCGATCATCAGCCGGTCGGCGACGGGGTCGAGGATCTTTCCGAGCTTCGAAACCTGGTCGAGGCGGCGGGCGAGATAGCCGTCGACCCAGTCGGTGCCCCCGATGAGAAAGATCAGCCCGGCTGCCAGCCCCACCCGCCGCTCGCCCAACAGCACCCACCAGAAGTAAGGGATGGCGAGGAGCCGGACGAACGAGACCAGGTTGGGAACCGTGAGGATGCGTCCGTCCACCCCGCCAGCGTAGTGAGCGCTCCCCCGCCGGCCTCCCCCTTCGGCTCTGCGTGTCCGCGTCGGCTCACGGGCGGCGGGGGGTAACATGGGTCATCACGGGCCGTGGCGCAGCTTGGTAGCGCGCTTGACTGGGGGTCAAGAGGTCGTGGGTTCAAATCCCGCCGGCCCGACCAGAAACCCGCTCATTCGAGCGGGTTTCACTCTTTCTCGGGCTCGAACCATCACACCTAGTGCCTCCCCAGGGGCCGAGGGTTCAGGCGGCCTTAAGGAGACCCCATACGTTGCAGCTGGCCCACTCCGGGCTCGAGCGACGAAGGAGTCTCGATGAAGTCCAACGGACACCGCTCCACTAGCGCCGTTTTCGCCGTAGCCGTCTTCCTGCTCGCCGTCACCCCGCTGGCGGTGGTGGCGGCAGACCGGTTCACGGACGTGGGAGACGACAACGTCTTCCACGACGACATCAAGTGGTTGGCGGACGCCGACGTCACCCGGGGGTGCAACCCGCCCTCGAACACCCGGTACTGCCCGAAAGACAGTGTCACCCGCGAGCAGATGGCAGCGTTCATGCGCCGCCTCGCCGAGAACCAGGTGGTGGACGCCGGGTCCCTGGAGGGCCTCTCGGCCGACGAGCTTCGATCGGGGTCGGCCGGCGTCCAGATCACCGACTTCTCCCAGGACGTCACCATCACCTCGACGGCTTGGACGGAGATCCTTTCTGTCGAGGCTGCCGTCAGCACCGAGTCCAACGTCGTCCTCGCCGCCCACGTCTACGCCGAGAGGCTGGCGAGCGGAAACGCCCGGTACAAGTTCAAGATCGCCCGCGACGACTGCGAGTCAGGCCCGGTCGGAGAGACGTGGTGGCGCCCCTTCGCCAACGTCGGCGGCTTCCAGGCCGAGGCGATCGCCTTGACCGGCTTCGATACGGTCGCCGAGCCGACCACCTACGTGTTCTGCGCCACCAAGCACGACGCAGGAGGCTCGGACTTGATCGCCGAAAAGCGCGGCCTGACCGCCACGTGGACGCCGACGCAGTGAGTCGAGAGGCGTCGGAGACGAGTCGGCACTGACCGAGAGAGGACGCCTGTCACTGTGGGGCAGGCGTCCTCTGATCCCGAACGCGAGCGCCCGCGAGCGACGACCCCCAAACGACGACCGCCCCGTGACCCGAAGGCCCCAGGGCGGTATCGGGAACCGAACGAATCGGTTCCATCGGGAAAGCTAGACGCCCGGTGACCTGCGCGCCACCGGAAGTGGAACTTTCTTTTCGCGCTCTCCGAAATGGCGGGCGGGCACCGGCTTGGGTGATACTTCCCCCATGACCCAGGCCGTCGCCCGCACCGTCGTGTTCGCCACCTCGGCGGCTGTCCTGGTCATCGAGATACTCGCCCAGCGCCTCCTCGCCCCCTACCTCGGGGTGAGCCTCGAGGTCGTCACCGGTGTCATCGGCGTCGTCCTCGCCGGCATCGCCGTGGGAGCTTGGGCCGGGGGCCGGGCCGCCGACCGGATGGACCCGGCCAAGCTGTTGGGCCCGCTCCTGATCGCCGGAGGGCTCAGCGCCCTCGCCTCTCCCCTGATCGTCGACATAGCGGGGCCGGCGATCTCGTCGGCCGGCCCGCTCGGCATCGTCGTGCTCACGACGGTCGGGTTCTTCCTCCCGGCGGCGATCCTGTCGGCGGTCCCGCCGGTGGTGGTGAAGCTCCGTCTCGCCACCCTCGAGCAGACCGGCACCGTCGTCGGCTCCTACTCGGCGGTCGGGACCGCCGGGGGGATATTCGGGACGTTCTTCACCGGGTTCGTGCTGATCGCCGCCTTCCCCACCCGGCCGATCGTGATCGCCGTCGGCACCGCCCTGGTTATCGGCGGGCTGGCACTGTGGGGACGCTTCGGCCGGGCCGGACTGAACGCCACCGCCGCCGGGCTGGTCCTCATCGGAGGGATGTTCGCCCTCCCCGGCCCGTGCGATTTCGAGACGACCTACAGCTGCGCGGTGATCCGAGCCGACCTGGATCGCCCCGGAGGCCGCACGCTGATACTCGACCAGGTGTCCAACAGCTACGTGGACCTCGAAGACCCCACCCATCTCGAGTTCCGTTACGCCAAGGTGGTGGCCGACGTGATCGACACGATGCTTCCGGACGGGCCGATCACGGCCACCTCGATCGGCGGCGGCGGGTTCACCTTCGATGCGTATCTGAAGGCGACCCGTCCGGGTACCCGCCACGTGACGTTGGAGATCGACCGCGAGCTCGTCGCGATCGGACACCGGTATCTCGGGTTGGCCGGGGACGCCGAGGTCGTCGTCGACGACGCCCGCCGCTCCCTTCCGAGACTCGGGCGGGGTGTCGCCGACTTCGTCCTGGGAGACGCCTTCAGCGGCCTGTCGGTGCCGTGGCATCTGACCACCGTCGAGTTCGTTACCGACATCGCCGACCACCTGGCCCCCCACGGGATCTACGTGATGAACGTCATCGACTACGGCGACCTCGATTTCGTCCGCTCGGAGGCGGCGACGCTGCGGGACGTCTTCGCCCACGTAGCGGTGTTCGCCCCGCCCACCTACCTGGCGGCGCAAGCAGGAGGGAACTTCGTCCTGGTCGCCTCCCGGGTCCCGATCCCGGTCGGCGCGGTCGAAGAGGCGATCCGGGCCCGCGGCGGGGTCGAGATCGGGATCACCGGGGAGGCGCTCGACGCGTTCGTCGGCGACGCCCGGCCGCTCACCGACGACTACGCCCCGGTCGACCAGATGATCGACCGTCCCTGAGAGCAGGTCAGAAGAGCCGGTCGATCAACCACATCACGCCCTGCACCAGCCGCCACCCGAGGTACAGGACGGCCAGCGCCACCATGATCTTGAAGCTCCACGGCGCCGGCGGGATCTCGTCGTCGGGGTCGCGGGACCCGTCTGCGGGCTCTCGGGGCGGCTCACTCGTCACGGCGGCTCCTCAGGCGCGGCACCACGCGGATCGGCGTGCCCGTGAAGTCCTCCACCTCGCGCAGGCGGTTCTCGATGAAACGCAGGTAGTCGTCGCCGAGCTCCCCGCCCGAGACGAAGAGGACCACCGTGGGCGGGGCGACGGCCGCCTGGACGGCGTAGTGGATCTTGGGGCGGCGGCCCTTGCGCACCGGAGGCGGATGGGCGGCGATCCACGAGCGGACCAGCCGGTTCAGCACGCCGGTGGAGATCCGCCGATAGCGGGCCTCCAGCACCGTCTCGACCGCTTCGCCGAGGCGGCCGAGCCGGGCGCCGGTCAGCGCCGACACCCGCAACATCGGCGCCCAGCCCATGAACCCGAGCCGCTGGGCGATGTCCCGCTCCAGCAGCGGGCGGTCCTCGGCGTCGACCGTGTCCCACTTGTTGATGAGGATCACCACGGACGTGCCGGCCTGGATGATCTCGTCGGCGATGCGCTGGTCCTGGCGGGTGACGCCTTCGGAGGCGTCCACCAGGAGCAGCGCCACGTCGGCTTCGGCCAGGGCCTGGCGTGCTCGCAGGACGGCGTAGAAGTCGGCGTCTTCTGTGATCTGGGGTTTGCGTCGGATCCCGGCGGTGTCGACGAGGACGTATCGCCTTCCGTCGATCTCGACCTCCACGTCCACCGGGTCCCGGGTGGTGCCGGGCACGTCGGAGACGATCACCCTCTCTTCGCCGACGAGGCGGTTGAGGAGGGTCGACTTGCCGACGTTGGGCCGCCCGACGATGGCCAGCCTGGGAATGTCGGACCTCTCGGGCTCTTCGACGTCTTCGGGGAAGTGGGAGACCACCCGGTCCAGCAACTCGCCCACCCCCCGGCCATGGAAGGCGGAGACCGGCATGGGCTCGCCGAGACCGAGCCCCCACAGCTCCGCCACGTCCGGCTCCTGGGAAGGAGAGTCGACCTTGTTGGCGGCGAGGACGACAGGCAGGTCGGCGCGGCGCAGCATCTCCACCACTTCCCGGTCCTCTTCCACGGTGGGGGTGGTGGCGTCGACCACCAGGACCACCACGTCGGCCGACGCCAGCGCCGCCTCCACCTGCTGGCGGATGGCCTCTTCGATGGAGTCCTTGGGGTTCATTTCCCACCCGCCGGTGTCGACCAGGACGAAGCGGCGTCCCGCCCAGTCGGCGTCGAATTGGCGGCGGTCGCGGGTTACCCCCGGCTGCTCCTCGACGACGGCGAGTCGCTTGCCGACTATCCGGTTGACGAGCGTCGACTTGCCGACGTTGGGCCGTCCGACGACGGCGACGATCGGCAGGCGGCCGGTGGGCACGGCGGCTTCCATCACCAGAACGCTAGACCGTCAGGTGGCGATCGAAGCCAGCGCTTCCGTGGCCGTCCACTCCCGGTCACGGTCGAGCCATCCGGGCTCGGCGGGCGGCTTGGCCGTGACCCCGGCCTCCACCAACGCCCCGAGGGTGGTGACGAAGGCCCGCAGCTGGGGAGGCAGCGGGAAGTACTCCCCTTCTTCGGTGACCCTCCACAGCTCGAAGCCTTGAGCCGGGTCGATCCGGTCGATCACCCCCTGCACGAGGTGGTCCGGGGCGGAGGCGCCGGCGGTGAGACCCACCACCTCGGCGCCTTCGAGCCACGCCGGGTCGATGTCGGCGGCCGAGTCGATGCGGTAGGCGGGCGTCCCGTGCTCCCGGCTGTAGCGGACGAGAGCCTGGGTGTTGGAGGAGTTCTCCGAGCCGACCACCAGGATGACGTCGCATTGGCCGGCGAGCTGGGCCACCGCCTCCTGCCGGTTGGTGGTGGCGTAACAGAGATCGGAACGGCGGGCGGTCTGGAGGTTGGGATAGCGTCGCTGCGCCTCCTCGAGCACCTGGGCCCACTCGTGCATCCCCAGGGTGGTCTGGGCGACGAGGGCGACGCGGTCGGGGTCCGCCGGCCGGAAGCCGTCGAGGCCCCATTCCGGCTCGACGAGGGTGATGGCGTGCGGCGCTTCGGCGACGGTGCCCACGGCTTCGTCGTGGCCCTGGTGGCCGACGTAGATGATGTCGTAGCCCTTGGCCGCCATCCGCTTGACCTCGTGGTGGACCTTGGTGACGAGGGGGCAGACGGCGTCTATCACGACGCCCGCCCGCGCTTCGGCCCCGCTGACGACCTCGGGGGCCGACCCATGGGCGGAGAGCATCACCGGGGCGCCTTCGGGCACCTCGGAGATGTCATCGACGAAGACGACGCCGACCCGCTCGAACGCCTTTACGACCCACTCGTTGTGGACGATCTCGTGGTAGCAGTAGACGGGCGGCTCGAAGATCCTCACCATCCAGGTGAGAGCCTTGATCGCCATCTCCACGCCGGCGCAGAAGCCGCGGGGTTCGGCCAGGAGCACGCGTTGGACCATCGAGGTCATGGTAGGGATCGAACCCCCGAACCGGGAAAGCCTTCCCTAGGCCTGGGTGAGCAGGCCGGTGATGTGGTCGACGACCTCGTCGATGCCGAGGTGGGTGGTGTCGATCACGACGGCATCGGGGGCGGGGCGCAACGGCGAGGTCGGCCGGGTGGAGTCGAGACGGTCGCGGCGGTCGAGCGCCGCTTTCACCTCGCTCACCGCCGATCCGATCTCCCCCGAGCGGCGGGCTGCCCTGACCGCCGGGTCGGCGTCCAGGAAGACCTTGAGGTCGGCGTCGGGGAACACCACCGTGCCGATGTCCCTGCCCTCCACGACCGCCCGGTCGCCCGCTCGCCTGACCCATTGCCGCTGCGCCTCGACCAGCCGCCTGCGCAGCTCCGGGTGGGCCGACACCGTCGACACCGCGCCGGTCACCTCCTCGGAGCGGATCTCCTTCGACACGTCGCGGCCGTCGAGGAGCGTCCGCCCGTCGACCTGGTCGATCGTCCGGCCGTCGATCGCCTCCAGTACCGACGCCTCGTCTTCGGGGTCGGCACCCGCCTCCAGGACGGCCAGGGTCGCCGCCCGGTAGAAGGCGCCGGTGTCGAGATGGGCCGCCCCGAGCCGCCGGGCGAGGAGGCGGCTCACCGTGGACTTGCCGGCGCCGCCGGGGCCGTCGACCGCCACGATCAGCCTCACAGCGCCTCCAGCATCCGGAAGTAGTCCGGCCACGTCTTGTCCACCACCCCGGGGTCGGCGATGGACACCCCTTCGACCACCAGCCCGACGAGGGCGAACGCCATCGCCATCCGATGGTCGCCGTATGTGGCGATCTCGGCGCCGTGGAGCTCGCCCGGCGTCACGACGAGGGTGTCGCCCTGCACCTCTGCTCCCCCGCCCAGCCGGCGCAGCTCGTTCTCCAGGGCGGAGAGGCGATCCGTCTCCTTGTGGCGCAGGGTGGAGAGGCCGTGGATCCGCGACGGGCCGTCGGCGAACAGCGCCGCCACGGCGACCGCCATCGCCCCGTCGGGCGCGTCCGCCATGTCGACCTCGACGGCAGCCAGCCTCCCGGTGGGCCCCTCCACGCGGATCGTGTCGTCGCGGCGCACGACGGTCGCCCCCATCAGGCTGAGGACGTCGAGGACGGCCAGGTCGGGCTGGCTGGACTCGGGGGGTATGCCCGGGATCTCGACCACTCCCCCGGTGATCGCCGCCGCCACTGCCGGATACACCGCCGCCGATGCGTCCGGCTCGATGTCGATGTGGGCTTTGTGGTAGCCGGTGGGCTGGACGACGAAGCGGTTGCCGTCGGCGGCCACCTCGGCGCCGAAGCGGCGCATGATCTCCACAGTGCCGTCGAGGTAGGAGCGGGAGGCGACTCGCTCGCCGAGCTCGATCGTGGTGGGCCCCTCGGCGAGCGGCGCTACGAGCAACAACGCCGAGGCGAACTGGGACGACTGCGACGAGTCGACGAAGACCTCTCCTCCCCGCAGCCCGCCGGAGCCGTCGATCTCGACCGGCGGGAACCCGTCCGTGTCGGTCGCTCGCCCACCCAGGGCCCGGATCGCCTCCACCAGGGGGCCGATGGGCCGCTCCCGCATGCGGGGGACGCCATCGACGACGACCCTCCCTCTGGCCAGCGCGGCGACGGCTGTGATGAACCGCGCCGTCGTCCCCGAAGCCCGGACATCGATGCGGACGTCGGAGGCCTCGAGCTCGCCCCCGGTGCCGAGCACCAGCCACGGATCGTCGTTGTCGTCGATGAGCACCCCGAGCGACCGCAGCGCCTCGCGCATCGCCTCGGTGTCGTCGGCTTCGAGAGGGCGGTAGAGGCGGCTGACACCGGTGCGGGCGAGAGCCGCCGTCACCAACGCCCGGTTGGTGAGCGACTTGGATCCCGGGACCGCCACGCGGGCGGCCACGGGTCTTCTGAGGGGTTCCACGGCCAGCACAGGGTGCAAGCTACCTGCCACTTCCGGCCCGCCTCAAAACGACGCCGCGGCGTAGAGGGCCGCCACCTCTTCCGGCTCGAGATGCCGCCACGTCCCCGGTTTCAGCTGCCGGTCCGAGATGGGCCCGATGGCGGTCCGCACCAACCGCACCACCTCGTGGCCGAGCGCCGAGCACATGCGTCGGATCTCCCGCTTGCGGCCCTCGATCATGACGATCTCGACCATGGTCCGGCCCTTCAGGGTGTCGACGACACGGGCACGTCGGGCGGCGGCCATGCCGTCGTCCAGCTCCACGCCTCCGGTGAGCTGGTCTACCCACTTCCCCGGCCGTCCCTCGACCAGGACCAGATAGGTCTTCTCCACCCCGTAACGGGGATGGGTCAGGTAGTTCGCCAGCCGCCCGTCGTTGGTGAGGACGATCAGCCCCTCCGAGTCTGCATCGAGCCGCCCCACCGGGTAGACCCGTGGCTCGGAGGGGACCAGGTCGACGACGGTGCGCCGGCCCTGGGGGTCGTCGGCGGTGGAGATCACCCCGACCGGCTTGTACAGGAGGTACCAGACCAGCCCGGGGCGGATCGGGATCGGCTTGCCGTCGACCGCCACCTCCTGGGTCTCTGGGTCGACGCGTTGTCCGATGCGGGCGGGCCGGCCGTCCACGGTGACCCGTCCCTGGGCGATCAGCTCCTCGGCGGCCCGCCGCGACATCAGGCCGCTGTGGGCGATCGCCTTCTGCAGCTTCGGCCTCTCGTCCATCGGCGCTCAGGCGCCCTCTGCCACCCCCGGCCGGAACGTCTCTTCCAGCGCCCCCACGACCTCGGCGGGCGGGACGTGATCGGCCAGCGGCGGCAGTTCGGCGAGCGAGCCGAGCCCCAGCTTCTCGAGGAACAGAGGCGTGGTCCGGTACACGGCGGGGTTGCCGGGAAGCGACAGGCGGCCCGCTTCCTCGATCAGCCCCAGCCGCAGGAGGGACCGGATCGCCGAGTCGGAGTCGACGCCGCGGATCTCGGCGATCTGGGTTCGCGACACCGGCTGCTTGTAGGCGACGACGGCCAGCACCTCCAGCGCCGCCGAAGACAGGCGGCGGGCGGTGGCCGACGACGAGAAGCGCTCGAGGTAGGGGTACGCCTCGGGACGCGAGTAGAGCCGCCACCCACCGGCGGTGGAGCGCGCCACGAGGCCGGAGTCGCGGGCCTCGAGGTTGGCGTTGAGCTCTTCGATCAGCCGCTCGACCTCTTCCGGTGTCACTTCCAGCACCTCGGCCAGCTCGCTCGTGGGCACGGGCGCTTCGGTGACGAACAGGATGGCTTCGAGGGCGGCGAGAGGGCTCATGACGCTGCCCATTCGGAGGTGAGGTCGCCGGCGTCCTTGCCGGTGTGGCGGACGACGATCTCCGACATCCAGTCTTCCTGGCTCACCTCGACGAGCCCCCAGCGGGCGAGCTCGAGGAGGGCCAGGAAGTAGGCGGCGATCTCGACGGGTCGCCGGCAGTGGGCGACGAGGTCGTCGAACCCGGCGGTCACCTCCTCGGCGATACGAACCCGGAGCTCGTCGATCGCCGCCTGCACGGAGGGCAGGTCGAAGTCGAGGTGGTCGAGGTCCGGCTCGTCTTTGGGGCGGGCGAGCACGGCGGCGGCGATGCGGGCCAGGCCCACGGCGTCGGTGGGGATCACCACCTCCGGCGCCGGCACGGCGATCTCCTGGTCGATCCCGCTGACCCGCGGGACGTAGCGGTTGGCTTCCTGCATGCGGTGACGGATGACCACCGCCACGTCCTTGAAGGTGACGCACGTGAGCAGCCGGGCGAGCAGCCGGTCCCGCTCCTCCATCAGCGCCAGCTCCTCGTCGAGGTCGATCTCGGCGTCGGCGGGCAGCAAAGCGTGGGCCTTGAGCTGGATCAGGGTGGCGGCGATGAGCAGGAACTCGGAGGTCACGTCGAGGTCGAGCCGACGCATCTCCTCCAGGTACGCCAGGTACTCGGTGACGATGTCGGACAGCCGGACCGCGGTCACGTCCACCTGGTGGCGGGTGATCAACTGGAGGAGCAGGTCGAGGGGGCCCTCGAATACCGCCGTGGACACGTGGTAGGTCATGGTCTCAGGAGACAAGAAGGCGCTCGCGGTTCGGCATCGGCGGTCATGCTGGTCGATGGCGTCGGCCCATTCAACGATCTCGGCGTCCGACGTGGAGGCGGGCCCGGTCGGCGGAGGCGAGGATATCCCAGTCGGCGGCCGGGATTGTAGGGGGCCTGCCGATCTGGTGATGACGGGCGAACTCGATCACGACCGGCTCCTCGTCGCCCAGCTCCGCCGCCGCCAGCCGGCCGTGGTCACGGTAGAGCCGCCAGCGGGGAGTGAGGGGGAGCCGGAGCCGGATGGCCAGCGTGGCCAGCACCCTCCCCACCGCTCCCAGGTTGGCGTGTCGCTTGCCCACGTCGTGGAGCAGGGCCGCCCGCACGAGGTCGGGGCGGCCGGGTGCGGCTTCGGCGACGCTCACGGCGGCCTCGTAGGCATGGCGTTGGTCCGCGCGGGGCTGGCCGAAGAACGCCCGCAGGGCCGACGGGCGCCCGGCGAGCCACTCCTCGACGCGGGCGACCTCGTCGGGACGCAGGCCGGGGGATGTGATGAAGTCGAAGAATCGCGCGGCGAGATGTGACCACGCCCCCGGCATCGGCTTCAGCCGAGACGCGACTTGCAGTCGACGCACAGCGTCGACTCGGGTCGAGCTTCCAGGCGGGCGGGCGGGATCTCCTTGCCGCATTCGGCGCAGATGCCGTAGGTGCCCTGCTCGATCCGTTCCAGGGCCTTCTCGACCTCCCGGAGCTGACCCACGAGGGCGTCGACCAGGCCCAGGCGTTCGGTGCGCTCGGCGGTGACCGCCCCGGCGTCGGCGAAGCTGTCGCCGTAGTCGACGTCGGAGCGCAGGTCCCCGGACGGCGTCGCGCCGAGCTCGTCGAGCTGGTCGACGAGCCGGTCTCGTGCCTTCTCCAGATCCTGTCGGATTGCTTCGATGTCGAGGGTGTTCATGATCCAGCTCGGGTAGGTGTGAGTCCCGGGGGGTTCGCGTGGGTAGGCGCAACCAGAGGTCCAGGTGGGGGCTTTCCCGGGATCGATCCCATGATAGCCGGTTGTCCCGGCGATCCCCGGAAGATTCCGCCTAGTTTCGGCCGAGGGCTTCCTGCGGGGGCACGTAGCCGACGCCGAGGCTGGAGGCCACGGCCGGGTGGCAGATCTGGTCGCCGACGATGTTGAACCCGTGCACCAGTTCGGGATGCCTGATCAACGCCTCTGCCGGCCCCATGTCGGCGAGGGCCAGGACATAGGGCAGGGTGGCGTTGGTGAGCGCATAGGTGGAGGTGTGGGGCACGGCGCCGGGGATGTTCCCGACCGCGTAATGGACGACGCCGTGTTTCTCGTACACGGGATCGTCGTGGGTGGTCTCGCGGCTGGTCTCGAAGCATCCGCCCTGGTCGATGGCGACGTCGACGACCACCGCTCCCCTCTTCATGGCCCGCACCATGTCCTCGGTGACGAGCTTGGGGGCGGACGCCCCCGGCACCAACACGGTGCCCACCACCAGGTCGGCGGTGGTGACCTGCTCTTCCACGTTGAGGCGGTTGGACGCCAGCGTCACCACCCTCCCGCCGTTGTGGTTGTCGATGCGGCGCAGCTTGTCGACCGCCACGTCGAGCACCGCCACCTCTGCTTGCATCCCGGCGGCGATCTTCGTGGCGTTGGTGCCGGCCATGCCCGCTCCCAGCACGACGACCTTGGCGGGCCGCACCCCGGCGACTCCGCCCAGGAGGATGCCCCTGCCGCCTTGCGCCGCCTCGAGGAAGTAGGCGCCCACCTGGGTGGCCATCCGCCCGGCGATCTCCGACATCGGCGCCAGCAGCGGCAGGGTCCCGTCGGGGAGCTGGACCGTCTCGTAGGCGATGGCGACGATGTCCTTCTTGCGGAGGGCGGCGGCGAGATCGGGATGGGCGGCGAGGTGGAGGTAGGTGAAGAGCACCTGGCCCGGCCGGAAGAGCTCGACTTCGGACATCTGGGGCTCTTTCACTTTGAGGACCAGGTCCGCTTCGGCGAAGACGTCTTCGGCGGTGGGCACGATCCGGGCGCCTTGAGCCTCGTATTCGGCGTCGGTGATGCTGGATCCCACGCCGGCTTCCTTCTCGACGAGGACGGTGTGACCCCGGTCCACCAGCTCCCGGACCCCGACCGGGGTGAGCGCCACCCGCAGCTCCGCCGTCTTGATCTCCCTGGGTACCCCGACGATCAAGCCCTTCTCCTGTTCCACTCGAGCAAGGCGATCAACGTCTTGGCGTCTGTCAGCTCTCCACGGCTGATCCTATCCAGCGCCTCCGCTATCGGCAGGGCGTAGAAGGTGGCCCCGTGCTCCTCGGCGCCCTGTGGGGCGCGTTCGGTGAAGTCGAGCCCTTCGGCGACGTAGATCTCGATGATCTCGTCCGTGTAGCCGGGCGACGGCGCCATGGTGGCGAGGTGCTCCAGCCGCCGCGGCGTCGCACCCAGCTCCTCCAGCAGCTCGCGGCGGGCGGCGTCGGCGACGTCCTCGCCGTCGACGTCGAGCTTGCCGGCGGGGATCTCGTCCACCTCCCTCCCCAGCGCCACCCGGTGCTGGCGGATGAGCCACACCTGGTCCCCGTCGATCGGCAGGACGGCCACGCCTCCGGGGTGGCGGATCACGTCCCGCTTCACCTCTTCGCCCGTCGGCGAGCGCAGGATCACCTCCTCCAGGCGCAGGAACACGCCCTCGCCGATCGTCCGGGTGGAGACGACTTCGAACCCGCTCTCCGCGCTCAAAGGCGCTCCACCGACTCGTCGACGGCTTGTCTCTGGCGGCGGCGGGCCAGCCCCGCCTCGATGAGCCCGGCGAACAGCGGATGGGGGTCGTCGGGGCGGCTCCGGAACTCGGGATGGGCCTGGGTGGCGATGAAGAACGGATGGTCGATCAGCTCGATGAACTCGACGAGGTTGTCGTCGGGAGACAGCCCCGACAGCCGCATGCCCGCCGCCTCCAGGTCCTTGCGGTAGCGGTTGTTCACCTCCCAGCGGTGGCGGTGGCGCTCGTAGATGAGCTCCTTGCCGTACAGCGCCCGCACCCTCGAGCCTTCGGCCAGCTTGGCGGCGTACAGGCCGAGCCGCATCGTGCCCCCCAGGTCCTCCACGTCGTGCTGGCTCGCCATCAGGTCGATCACGGGGTGCGGGGTGGAAGCGTCGAACTCCGTGCTGTTGGCGTCGACGTATCCCAGCACCGAGCGGGCGAACTCGATCACTGCGCACTGCAGCCCCAAGCAGAGGCCCAGGAAAGGGACGCCGTTCTCGCGGGCGTAGCGGATCGCCTCGATCTTGCCTTCCACTCCCCGGTGGCCGAATCCGCCGGGGACGACGATGGCGTCCAGGTCGGCGAGGTAGCTGTCGGCGAGCAGCCCGGTGATGTCCTCCGAGTCGATCCAACGCAGGTCGAGCGCCACTCCGTGGGCGGCGGCGCCGTGGCGGAGGGCCTCGACCACCGACAGGTAGGCGTCGGGCAGGGCGACGTATTTGCCGACGATCCCGACGGTGACCGGCTGGGTGGCGGAAAGCGCCCGGTCCACCATGTTGGCCCACGTCTCGAGCCGGGCAGGACCGGTGACGATGCCGAGGCGGTCGCACACCACGTCGTCGAGGCCGGCGGCGTGGAGCAGCAGCGGCACCTGGTAGATGTCGGGGGCGTCGGGGGCGGGGATCACCGCCCGTTCTTCGACGTCGCAGAACAGGCTGATCTTTCGGGTCACCCCGTCGTCGATCGGGCGGTCGGAGCGCACGATGATCACGTCGGGGTGTATGCCGTGGCTGCGCAGCTCGGCGACCGAGTGCTGCGTCGGCTTGGTCTTGTGCTCCTCGGAAGTGGCGAGGTACGGCACCAGGGTGACGTGGGCGAACAGGACGTTGGCCCGCCCCACCTCGTTGCCGAACTGGCGGATCGCCTCCAGGAACGGCAGCGATTCGATGTCGCCGACGGTCCCTCCCACCTCGGTGATCACCACGTCGACGTCGGAGTCGCGGCCCACGCGGTGGATCCGCTCTTTGATCTCGTTCGTGATGTGGGGGATGACCTGGACGGTGTCGCCGAGGTAGTCGCCCCGCCGCTCCTTCTGGATGACGGTGAGGTACACGGAGCCGGCGGTGACGTTGGAGTGGCGCTTCAGGTTCTCGCCGGTGAATCGCTCGTAGTGGCCGAGGTCGAGGTCGGTCTCGCCCCCGTCGTCGGTGACGAACACCTCCCCGTGCTGGAGGGGGTTCATCGTCCCCGGGTCGACGTTGATGTAGGGGTCGAGTTTCTGGTTGACGACCCGCAGGCCCCGGGCCTTGAGCAGCCTTCCGAGGGAGGCGGCGGTGATGCCCTTGCCGAGGCTGGAGACGACACCGCCGGTGACGAACACGTACTTGGTGGTGGTTGAAGCGGAGGCAGCGACCGATTCGGAGACCGGGGAGGCGGCTGGCTCGCTGAAAGGAAGCCCGTTCATGACGGGAGCCCACGGTAGCAGCCGCGGACTCCAATCCCCCTCATTCTCATCTCAGCCCCAACACGTCGTCGAGGCCCACCGCCACTCCCGACATCCCGACCACGGCTCGCACCGCGGCCACCGCCCCGGCGGCGAACGAGTCGTAGGAGGTCGACTGGTGGACGATCGAGAACTGCTCCCCCGGGTTGGTGAAGGCCACCTCCTGATGGGACAACAGCCCGGCGAGGCGCAGCGAGTGGACGCGCACACCGTCGACGTCGGCTCCCAGCGCTCCGTCGACGAGCTCTTCGGACTTCTGCTGCGAGCGCCCGCCGGCGGCAGCGACCCGGGCCGCGGTCTGCAGGGCGGTCCCCGAGGGGGCGTCGGGCTTGCGCTCGGAGTGGCGCTCGACGATCTCGACGGTGGCGAAGTGTGACGCGGCCAGCTCCGCGAAGCGCATCATCAGCACCGCCCCGATCGAGAAGTTCGGCACGATCAGGCAGGCAGAGTCGGCTCCTTCCCACATCCGGCGGACCTCTTCGATCCGGTCGCGGGTGAAACCGGAAGTCCCCACGACGACCGCGGCGCCCGTCGTGCGCCATCGCGCCAGGTTGTCCATCACCGGCCCGGCGGGGGCTGCTTCCACGATCACGTCGACGTCGCCGGGCTCGTCGACGTAGGGGACGCCCTCCCACTCCCCCGTGCGGTTCGGGTTGTGGACGGCGACGAGGTCGATGTCGTCGGCTTCCCGCAGGCCCTTGGCGACCGCGGAGGCCAGCTTGCCGGGCACGCCGGAGACGAGGGTGGTGATTGCCATGGCCCCGACTCTAGGTGGGCTGTCGCCGGCTCAGTTGATGCGCCGGTCGTGGCCGGCCCACTCCTTCTCCCGGAGGACGAACTTCTGGATCTTGCCGGTCGAGGTCTTGGGCAGCTCGTCGACGAACTCCACCTTGTCCGGCGCCTTGTAGTGGGCGAGACGGTCCCTGACGTGGGCGATGATGTCCTCCTCCGACGTCTCCGCCCCCGGGCGCAGCACCACGAACGCCTTCGGGCGCTCCCCCCATTTCTCGTCCGGGACGGCGACCACCGCCGCCTCCAGCGCGGCCGGATGGGACAGGATCGCCTGCTCCACCTCGATGGTGGAGATGTTCTCGCCGCCGGAGATGATGATGTCCTTCGAGCGGTCCCGCAGCTCGATGTAGCCGTCGGGATGCCACACGGCCAGGTCGCCCGAATGGAACCAGCCTCCCCGGAACGCCTTCTCGGTGGCGTCGGGGTCGTCGAAGTAGCCGATCATGACGTTGTTGCCCCGCATCACCACCTCACCGAGGGTCTGGCCGTCCCTGGGGACGTCGTTCATGTTCTCGTCGACCACCCGGATCGGGTCCGCTCCCAGGTAGGCGACGCCCTGACGCTTCAGCACCAGCGCCCGATCGGCGCTGTCGAGGCTCTTCCAGCCCGGCTGCCATTCACACACCGTGTACGGGCCGTAGGTCTCGGTGAGGCCGTACACGTGGACGATGTGCGCCCCCAGCTCTTCGAGGCGTGCCAGAGTCGTCGGGTTGGGAGGGGCGGCGGCGGTGGTGATGGTGAACCCCTCCGGGAGCGGCTTTGCCTTCTCGTGATAGGCGACCCCCGCCAGCACGGGCGGGGCTCCGTTGAAGTGGGTCACCCGCTCCGTGTCGATCAGCCGCCAGATCTCGTCGAAGTCCACCGACCGCAGGCACACGTGGCGGGCGCCGACCGCGGTCACCGCCCAGGTGAAGCACCAGCCGTTGCAGTGGAACATGGGCAGCGTCCACAGGTAGACCGAGTCGGGACCGACCCGGGCGTGGACGAGCTCGGCGAGGGCGTTGAGGTGGGCGCCCCGGTGACTGTACTGGACCCCCTTGGGGCGCCCCGTGGTACCGGAGGTGTAGTTGATGGAGATGGGCCGCAACTCGTCGTCGACCCGCCACTCCCGCCATCCGCCGGCTCCGCTCTGTGTCAGCTCCTCGTAGGTCATCGACGGCGACGGCAGCGGGAGCGGCGGCGCCGCGTCGGGCACCTGGACGACCATCCTCAGGTCGGGGCATTCGGCGAGGACGTCGACGATCGGCTCGAGCAGCACGGTGTCGACGACCAGGACCTTGGACCCGGAGTGCTGGAGGATGTAGCCGATCTCCTGCGGCGAGAGCCGGGTGTTGATGGCCACCAGCATCGCCCGCAGCAGGGGCACGGCGAAGTGGCCGATGAGCATCTCGGGGATGTTGGGAAGCAGGTAGGCGACCCGGTCTCCCTCCCCCACGCCCAGCGCCGCCAGGCCGGCCGCCACCGCCTGGGTCTCGTCTGCCATCTCGGCGTGGGTGACTGTGCGCTCTCCGTAGGAGATCGCCACCTTGTCGGGAAACACTTGGGAGGAACGCTCCAGGAACAGGAGCGGCGTCAGCTGGGTGACATCTACGCGATCCATGCGGGACTCCGGGAGTTCTCAGTCGGGCCAGGCGGGCGGGCGCTTCTCCAGGAACGCCGACATGCCCTCCTGGGCGTGGGGCGCGCCGGCGTTGTCGGCCATGACGGGCTGGGCCACGGCGTACGCCTCCTCGAGGGGCAGGCCGACCTGGCGGTAGAAGGTCTCCTTGCCCAGGCCGATCACGTGCCCGCTGTAAGAGCTGATCGTCTCGACGTACTCGTCCACGGCGGCGTCGAGCTCTTCGGGGGGCACCACCTTGTTGACCAAGCCCCACTCGAGGGCGGTGGCGGCGTCGACCGGCCGGGCTGTGAGCAGCATCTCCATCGCCCGTTTCCGGCCGATCGCTCGCACCAGCGGGACGGCCGGGGTGGTGCAGAAGAGCCCGATCTTGACGCCGGGGGTGGCGAACCACGCCTCGGTGGACGCCACCGCCAGGTCACACGAAGCGACGAGCTGACAGCCGGCGGCGGTGGCGACGCCGTGCACCCGGGCGATGACCGGCTGGGGTATCCGCTGGATCGTGGTCATCATCTCGGTGCAGACGGCGAACAGCTCCTCGTAGAAGCTCGGTTCCCTGCCGATCATCTCCGAGAGGTCGTGCCCGGCCGAGAACGCCGGCCCTTCTGCGGAGAGGACCACCGCCCGCACGTCGTCGGGCACCTCCCGAAGTGCCTCGGTGACCTCCGTCATCAGCTCCAGGCTCAGCGCGTTGCGCCGGTCCGGGCGGTCGAGGGTGATCGTCAGCCGCGGGCTGGAATGCTCTACCCGGATGTGGCTCCATCCCATGGCACCCGAGAGTAGCGACGACGCCGGCGGAGTCAGCGGGAAGACGCCATCTCCAGCAGCTCTTCTGCTGCCTCCCGGCCCCGCTCCGACTCGGGGAGGCCCGCCAGCATCCTCGACAGCTCGCCGACCCGTTGCTCGCCTTCGATCCGCTCGGCGGTGGCGGCGTTGCCTTCCCGGCGGACGACGTAGTGGCGGTCGGCGAAGGCGGCGACCTGAGGGAGGTGGGTGACGCACAGCACCTGCCGCTCCGTGGCGAGAGCAGCCAGCTTGCGGCCGAGAGCGAGGGCGGTCGTCCCTCCGATGCCGGCGTCGATCTCGTCGAAGACCAGGGTCTCCGTCCCGCCCATGCCTCCGGCGAGGCGCAACGACAGGACCAGGCGGCTCAGCTCCCCGCCCGACGCCACCGACGCCACCGGCCCCGGCGTGAGACGGGAATCCGACGCGAACAGGATCGTCACCGAGTCGGCGCCGCTGGGGCCCGGATCGGCCGGCTCCACGGACACCTCGAGGTGAGGGTCGCTGAACCCCAGGTCGGTGAGATGGCTCTTCGCCACCTCCGACAGCTTCGCCGCCGCCCGACGCCGCGCCTCCCGCAGCCGGGACGCGGCGGCCGACACCTCCTTCTCGGCAGCCTCCACCTCTTCGTCGATCCGTTCGGCGCGGCCGATCAGCGACTCCAGCTCGGTTCGGCGGCGCTCGGCGGCGGCGCCGAACGCCAGGATCTCCTCCAGGGTGTTGCCGTACTTGCGACGCAGCTCACCCAACAGCGTGAGGCGGCTCTCCACCGCCGCCAGTTGCTCGGGGTCGAGGTCCATCCCTTCGGCGTAGACGCGGGTGTCGTGGGCATGGTCGTCGAGGGCGGCGGCCGAGCCGGCGAGCGCCTCCGCCAGCTGCTCCAGCTCGGGGTCGAGGCGGGCGGCTTTTCGCAACGCCGCCACCGCCGCTCCCACCTCGTCGCGGCCGGTGTCGAGACGGGCCAGCGCCTCCTCCAGCAGCCCGGCGATCTCGTCGGCGTGGCGAAGGCGCTCCGACAGCCGGTTCAGCTCCACATCATCGCCGGGCTGGAAGCCCGAGCGGGCGATCTCGTCGGCCTGGAACGTGACCAGGTCAAGCTCCCGGGCGAGTGCGGCCCGATCCCCACCCAGACGGTCGCGGGCAGCGCGGGCGTCGGTGAGGGTCTCCCACCCCCGGCGGTAGGCGGCGAGAGCCGCCCGGCCCTCCTCGTCGAGCATCCGGTCGACGAGCTGACGCGCCTCGGACGGCCGGGTGATGGAGAGCTGGTCGTGCTGGCCCACGATCTCCACCAGGCCCGCCACCTTCTCTTCCAGGGCCCGAGCCGACGCCACCGACCCGTCGAGGTAGGCGCGGCTGCGGCCGTCGCGAGGCATCCTCCGGGAGGTTCCGATCTCGTTGCCGTCGGCGTCGAAGAACCGGCCTTCCACGACCGCCTCGTCACCGAACGGCCCGACCAGGTCCGGTCTCGCCTCCCCGCCCAGCAACAGCCGCAGCGCCCCGAGGAGCAGGGTCTTCCCGGTGCCGGTCTCGCCGGTTATCACCGTGAGCCCGGGCCCGGGCTCCAGTCGGGCGTCGGAGATCACACCCAGGTTCCGGACGACCAGTTCGTCGATCATCCCTTCATCCCAGGCCGAACTTCTCCGTGAGGGTGCGGGGGAAGGAGCGGTGCCGGAACCGGAGGAACCGGATCGGGTTGGGAGCGCGGGTGATGACGACCACGTCGTCAGATTGTGCCTGCCCGAGACCCTCCTTGTCGACACTCACGCGGGCCGGCCGGTCCCGCGCCACCCGGATCTCGATGCGCGAATCGGGCGACAGGACGACGGTGCGCCCGAACAGCGAATGCGGCGCCACCGGGGTGAGCAGGATCGACTCGATCGAGTGGTCGACGAGGGGCCCGCCCGCCGAGAACGAGTAGGCGGTGGAGCCGGTGGGGGTGGCGACGATCAGGCCGTCGGCCCGGTAGGTCATGAAACGGGTGCCGTCTATGTCCACCTCCAGATGGATGAGGCGGAGCGTGTCCACCTTCTCCACGACCACGTCGTTGAGGCCTTGCGCCGTCGTCCCGTTGAGGGTCGCCTGGATGCCCATGCGGGGGACGATCTCGAACCTCTCGGCGGCCAGGGCATCGAGGGCGGCGTCCAGTTCCTGCGGCTCGACTTCGGTGAGGAAACCGATCGTCCCGAGGTTGAACCCGAAGACCGGCACGTCGTGGGCGAGCGCCACCTGCACCGCTGCCAGCATCGTCCCGTCGCCGCCGACGGCGACGACCACGTCGGGGGTTCCCGGAGCCAGCTTGGAGGGATCCACCATCTGGGCGACTTCGGGCTCGGCGACGGCGACGAGCCCGGCCCGCTCCGTGGCGGCCACGAACCGGCGGGCGAACTCGAGCACGTCGCCGCGGCTCTCGTGCACGACCAGGCCGAGCTTCACGCCGGGACCTCCAGCTCCACCACGTCGGCGCCGGGCCGACACCAGGCCAAGAACTCCCGGTTGCCGTCCGCCCCGGTGATCGGAGAGGGGACGATGCCGACCGGGGTCAGGCCCTCCCCTGTGAGGCACCGGAGCGCCTTCTCCACCGCCCGCCGTCTCACGTCGTCGTCTCGGACGATGCCTCCGCGTCCCACCTCGCCCTTGCCCGCCTCGAACTGCGGCTTGATCAGCAGGACGAGGTCGGCATCGTCGTCGGCGAGTCGGGCGAGCGCCGGCGCCACGGTGCACAAGGAGATGAACGACAGGTCGGCCACCACCATCGAGAACCTCCCGCCGGTGTCTTCGGGTGTGACGTGACGCAGGTTCGTGCGTTCCATCACCACCACGCGTTCGTCGTCGCGCAGTCGCTGATCCAGCTGGCCGTATCCCACGTCGAGGGCCACCACCTCGCTGGCACCCCGCTCGAGCAGCACCTGGGTGAACCCGCCGGTGGAGGCGCCGGCGTCGAGGGCGCGGCGGCCCTCCACGTCGATCGCGAAGGCGTCGAGCGCCCCGATGAGCTTGTATGCGCCCCTGCTCACGTAACGGCGGGGCTCGCCCACCAAATCGATCGGGGTGTCCGGCGACACCAGGGTCGTGGGCTTGGGGGTGGGCACGCCCCTCACCACCACAGCCCGGTCTTCGACCAGCCGTTTCGCCTCGGCCCGGGAGGGCGCCAGGCCGCGCCGCACCAGCTCGGCGTCCAGTCGGGTGCGGCTCAGATCTCCTCCTCGCCCGGGTCGAGCATCCGGCTCAACAGGTCGGCCAGTCGGGCCGCCGGGCCGGGAAGTTCGGCCGGGTCCAGGGTCTCGAGCTCGGCGAGGGCCTCCTCGAGGCGCTGCCGCTCTTCCGGTGTCACCTCCATGGGAGGCATTATCCCTCAGGTTCGTTGGAGAGAATGATGTCTGCCGCCGCCTTGAGGTTGGCGGCCACGAAGTCGGGAGCGGGGTCGGCCGACTCCGGGTCCGTCGTCACTCCCGTCATGACGAGTATCGATCGCCACCGTTCGCCTCGGGCGAGGGCGATGTCGGTGTCCGGGCGGTCCCCCACCACCCAGATCGTCCCGGCGGGGATCCGCTCCTCCACCCAACGCCGCATCGCCTCGCTGGGCTTCCCGGCGGTCTCGCCCACGACCCCCGCCGCCGTCTCCACCAGTGCGGCGCACGCCCCGGCTCCCGGCTGCAACGCCCCGTTCTCGATCGGGAACGTCGGGTCCCGGTTGGTGACGATCAGGCGGGCGCCGTTGCGGGCCGCGTCGGCCGCCCGGGTGGCCCGCTCGTAGCTCAGGTGCCTGTCCAGCCCCACCACGACGGTCCGGGCAGTGCGCGGATCTTCGGTCGTCTCGAATCCCGCCCCTCGGATCGCCGCCTCGAGACCGCTCTCGCCCATGAACAGGACCGGCCCTTCTTCGATCATGCTCGCCGCCACGAGCGACGACGTGACGACCTGGGAGGCCCGGGCCGGGAAACCCGCGATCGAGTTGATCCGCTCGGCGACGACCTCAGGGGTGCGGGCGGAGTTGTTGGTCACGAAGTGCAGGTCGTAGCCGGCTGCCTCCAGCGCCGCCAGGGCCTCGGCGGCCCCGGGGATCGCCGTCGCTCCCCGGTACACCACTCCGTCGAGATCGATGACCACGCCGGCGCTCATGCTCTGGCCGCGAAACGCTCCAGGACGGTCTCCAGCAGCCGGGTGGTGCGGATCACCGACTCGACCGTCACCCGTTCGTCGTTGCCGTGGAAGAGGCTGAGGAACTCCCCGAATTCGACCCGCCCGTCGTACAGCCCGACTCCGTAGGCGACCGTGCCCCGCCGGCGGAAGAACCGGGCGTCGGTCGCCACCGTCATGAGGGCGGGCACCACCCGCCGCGACCCGGTGTGGTGCTCGATGGCGTCGGCGATGGACTCCCACAACGGGTTGCCCCGCTCCGACGCGGTCGGCGGGAAGTCGTCGATGGGCACGATCTCGACCTGATCGGCGGCCGCCCCCATCGCCTTTCGGAGATGCTCGTCGACGAAGCGCCGGTCCATCCCGGGAAGGCCCCGCATGTCCAGCTCGGCCCGCGCCTCGTCGGGGACCACGTTGACCTTGACGCCTCCCTCGAGGATGTTCGGGGAGATGGTCAGGTGGGTGGCGGCGTGCACGTAGCGGGCGAACGCCGGGTCGTCGACCGCCAGGCGGTCGATCGCCTCGTCGACCCGGTCGGGGTCGACGAGAGCCTCGGCGAGGTCGGCGTCGAGGTCGAGGCTGGCGACGAACTCCCTCCACTCGTCGCTTATGGACACCGGCATCGGGGTCGAGAACACGCCGTGCAGCGCCTCGACCATCGGTCGGAGGGCGTTGCGGCTGCCGTAGGGGGCCGAGCCGTGGCCGGGAGTGCCCCGGGTGGCGAGACCCGTCCAGAACGGGCCCTTCTCCCCAACCGACACCGGATACACCTCCCCCGATGGCGTCGACAGCGACGGATAGGCGACTTCGGTGAGCAGGTAGTCGCCCCCGACGACGTCCCAGTGGTTCTCGGTCAGGTACTCGGCGCCGAGACGCCCGGCGTTCTCCTCGTCGGCGACGGCGGCGAACACGAGGTCGCCCGGCATCGTCTTCTCGCCAGTCAGGTAGGGGCGGAACGCGGTGGCCATGGCGGCGGTGAGGTTGAGCATGTCGACCGCCCCCCGGCCCCACACGAAGCCGTCGGCGATCTCCGCCGCGAAGGGGTCGACGGACCAGCCCTCCGGGTTGACGGGGACGACGTCGAGGTGGGGAAGCAACACCAGCGACGGGGCGTCGGGGTCGGATCCCGGCACCCGGTAGACGACGGACTGGCGGCCGGAGGCGGGCTCGAACACCTCCCCTTCGACCCCGAAGTATTCGGCGAGCGTGCGCACCGACCGCTCTTCGTGGCCGGACTCGGCCGTCCCGTCGTTGACGCAGGCGTTGCGGATGAGCTCCTGGAGGAGCTGCACTGTGGGGTCGTCCGTCACGCCGACGACGGTAGCGGAGGGCGCGTCGGGTCTCATAGCAACTCGCGCGGTGTCAGAGGACGCCGAGGTCCTCGAGCTTGTCGATCAGAGCCGGCATCGTCGGGGTCAGCGGGAGTGTCCGCGCCTCCGCGGCGGTGAACCACCCCACCTCGTCGGCGTCGTCCTGGGGCTGGAGATTCCCTCCCGCCGGGCGCCCCAGGAAGTCGACGAGGACGTAGTGCCAGGCGGGAACCTCCCCCGGGCCGATGCTCTCCCCGGCCCAGACGACGTCACCCACCTCCACATCGAGGCCCGTCTCTTCCCTCACCTCGCGGCGTCCTGCCTCGGCGAGGGTCTCGCCCAGCTCCACCTTCCCGCCCGGGACCGCCCACAGGCCCATGCCCGGCTCCCGCCCGCGTCTGACGAGGAGGAGGCGCCCGTCGGAAACGACCGCCACCCCCACCCCGGGGATCGGCCGCTCAGTGGGCGCGCGGGTCACGGCTCCGCCGCGTCGGGGGATCGTCGTCGTGGTGCATGACGATGGAGCGGGCGGAAAAGCCCCCCGCCTCGAAGAAGTTCTTGGCGAGGCGGTGCCCGGGCAGGACGTGAGCGTCGAACTTGGTGATGCCCCTCGCCCGGAACATGTCCATCACCCGGTCGCGCAGGGCCTCGGCGACACCGACCTCGCGGGCTTCGTCTTCCGTGTAGATCAGCCGGATCGACCCGATCGCCTGGTCGGGCGACTGCGGGAGCAGCCTCTCCACCCGGGCGTACAGGAACCCGAACGGGACGCCTTCGATCTCACCGATCAGCACCTCGGCGTCTTCCGCCTCGATCGCCTGCTTGAACGACGCCTCGACGGGCTCGGGCAGGCCGTCGGCGACCGGCCACATCGGATGGAGGGCCGTCATCTCGGCTTCGAGCCGGCGGTAGAGGCTGACGAGCAACGGGACGTCGACGATCTCGGCGGGGCGGGCGGTCACCTGCATGGAATCGGCAAGGGTACCGGGATCAGGGGACCGACCCGAACCGCCGGGCCACTCCCCACTTGGTCACCAGCCACATCGCCTCGAGGACGATGCCGGTTCCCATCTTGGACTTTCCCTGCTCCCGGTCCCTGAAGACGATCGGGACCTCCCGGATGTCGAAGCCGGCCTGGTAGGCACGCCACGCCATCTCCACCTGGAACCCGTACCCGGAAGCCCGGGCGTCGCGGTACGGCAGCGCCCGGAGCGCCTCCGCCCGGTAGGCCCGGAACCCGGCGGTGGCATCGCGGATCGGAATCCCCAGCATCGCCCGGGCGTACAGGTTGCCTGCCTTCGAGATCAGGCGCCGATGGAGCGGCCAGTCCGGGGTGGCGCCGCCCGGAACGTAACGGGAGCCGATCGCCAGGTCGGCGCCGTCGTCGATCGCGGCGACCAGACGCGGCAGGTCCATCGGGTTGTGCGAGAAGTCGGCGTCCATCTCGATCACGACCCGGGCCCCTTCTTCGAGCGCTCGGTCGAACCCGGCGGCGTACGCCCGGCCGAGGCCCGCCTTGGCCACGCGGTGGATCACCCCGAGCCGGGGCATCTCCCGCGCTAGGGAGTCGGCGATCTCGCCGGTGCCGTCGGGTGAGTTGTCGTCGACGACTATGAGTGAGAAGCCCTGCAGCAGGATCGCCGCCGCCAGGTGGGGAAGGTTCTCCCGTTCGTTGTACGTCGGGACTACGACGGTTACGGCCTCATGAGGCACAGTCGAGGCAGATCAGCTTCCGGCGGTTGGCGAGCTGGCTGCTCCGCTTCACCAGGAAGCACGATTGGCACACGAACTCGTCGGGACGCTGCTCCTGGGCGTCGACGTTGAGGGTCAGCTCCTCGCGGCGGATGGCACGCAGCTCCGCCACCTCGTCGACCAAGAGAGCGTCCTCGACCTCCTCGTCGAGGAGCTCTAGCTCCTCGGCCTCGAGCTCGTCGAGCGCCTCGTCTTCTTCGTCGTCCTCGTCGTCCTCGTCGTAGTCCTCGTCGAAATCCTCGTCCTCGTCGACTACCTCGTCGAGGTCCTCATCGAGGTCTTCGTCGATGGCGACGTCGTCGGCGATCGGGTCGTCGAGATCCACCTCGTCGGCGATGTCGATGTCGACGTCGTCGAAATCTGCTTCGGCTTCCTGGTCGTCGAACTCGTCGAGTTCTTCGGTAGTCATGTCGTTCTTCAGCCCCCTCGGATCCGGGCGGCGGCGAGTATAGGGCGCCGCCGTTGGTGTAGTTCCTCGTGATTCAGATCTTCAAACGGATAGCTGCGGGGAGAACACGTCCTTCTACCGGAGTATTCCCGATCGCATCGCCGTCTGCTTCCACCGGCCAGGGCCGGTCGGTCTCGAGGCGGAACCAGGAGGTGGAGGTGCGGGTCACGCCCGCCTCGCCCAGGTGCAGCCCGCGCATCACCTTGGGTATGAGGTTCGGCGCCGCGGTCTTCCTCACGTCGATCACCTGCAGGTCGAACTTGCCGTCGACCAGCATCGCCTTGGGGGCGATGTTCCACCCTCCGGCGAAGAACTGGGCGTTGGCGAAGATCACCGCCAGCGCCCTCCCCTCGATCGTCCGCCGGTCGGTCTCGATCCGGATCCGCGCCGCCGGGAACGCCGGGAGGCGGACACCGAACGACAACAGGTAGCGGTTGACGCCCAGACGGCGGGGCAGGCGGTTGGCGACCACCACGGCGGCGGCGCCGATCCCCGCCTCGGCGACGTTGACGAAACGGCGGGTGCCCCACGCTCCCTTCAGCTCCCCCACGTCCACCTCGTAGACGGAGTCGCCTCGCAGATGGTGGGCGGCCTCCTCGAGGACCTGGGAGATCCCGAACGTCCGCAACAGGTCGCATCCGGTGCCCCACGGCAACACCCCCAGGATCGGCAGCCGGTCGTTGCCCAGCCCGACCAGGGTGTCCACGGCCAGGTTGACGGTCCCGTCTCCGCCCACCACCGCCACCCGCTCCGCCGTGGCGGCGGCAGCGAGGACTGCCCGCATGCTCGCCCGGTCGGGCGGCATCTCGATCTCGGCTTCGACCCCCGCCGCGTCCAGGGCCCGGGCGACCCTGTCCCTGCTGACCGGCCTCCTGCCGGCGGCCGGGTTGATGGCGACCACCCACCCCATCAGGCGACGCCCTGGGCGGCCACGACCCCCCTGTCGATGCTGCGCAGCGCTTCCGTGGCGACATCGGCGATCTCGGGCACGGCGTCCCGCAGCTGCCGGATGAGGTCGACGAGCTGTCGCGCCACCCGCACGAAGTCCCCCGGCGCCATCGAACGATCGGGCAGGTCCTCGAACTCGGCCCCGGACGCCCACTCGTACACCGCCCGGGCGATGCCCGGGTCGGGACGGCGGGTGAGCCGCAGCCGCAGTTTCCGCTCGGCATCCACCAACTCCTCCCACAGGTCCTCCAGCGCCGCCCACCGCTCCGCCAGCTGAGCGGTCGGCCACGCCGGGACCCCGCTCTCTTCGCGGCGGGGCTCGTAGACGAACGTCGAGCAGAACGCCGCCAGCTCCTCGGCCTCGAGCCCCCACAGCAGCCCCCGTTCCGCCGCTTCGCACAGCAGGAGATCCAGCTCGTTGTAGATGAACCGCAGGCGCTGGCCTCTCGGGGTCAGGCGCCAGCCGTCGAGGTAGTCCCAGTCGGAGAGGAGCCGACGGATCGCCTCGAACTCGCCCACCAGGCCGTGCCCCTGGCTGCGGAGGTACTCGCGCAGCTGTGTGATCCGCCGTTCGGTCCGCTGCGCCCGTCGATGCCACTCGACGTGCTGGTCGGCGTCGGGGCACGCCGCCACCGGGTGGATCGGCCGGTGGTTGCCGTCGCCCCGCCTCCGCTTCTTGGCCGCCGGCACCCGGCGCAGCGACCGGAGTGCGTCCTGGCGGAACCGCCGGTCCCGGGGACGGAACGGGGTCGGGAGCTCGATGGTCCCGGCCCGGGTCGAGCCGGCGACGACGTCGCGCGAGCCGATGGTGGACACCCGCCCGGAGGTGCCCAGCACGAGGAGCCGGGGCCGGCCTTCGGGCCGGTGGAGCAACTTGAGCACGGCGTAGCGGCCCGCCCGGGGGCCGGCGGGCACGTCGATCACGTCCCCGGGCCGCAGGCGGCCCGTCAGCCCGTCCTGGCCGTTGCCGGCCTGCAGGAGCTCGGCGTACTCGGCCACCGATCCCAGCTCGCATTCGGCCTTCCGCCGTTCGTCGGCGAGGCGCCGCTCCATCGACTCCAGACGGTGGAGCGACTCGCTCAGGTCGCCCCGCCGTTGGAACTGCCCGAACGACGCTTCGAGGAGCTCGATGGCGCGCCGCTCGTCGTAGTTCGCAACCAGGTTGGCGGCCATGTTGTACGTCGGCCGAAAGCTCGATACCAGCGGGTGGCTGCCGGCGGCGGCGATGGCGGTGACCTCCTCGAAGGGGACGTAGTGGGAGTGGAGGACGACCCCGTACCCCACCTGGTCGATGCCCCGGCGGCCTGCCCGGCCGGTGAGCTGGGTGTAGTCGCCGGGTTGCATCATCTCGTGGGTCTCGCCGGTGAACTTGGTGAGGCTCTCGAGGACGACCGTCCGGGCCGGCATGTTGATGCCCAGCGCCAGCGTCTCGGTGGCGAACACCACCCCGAGGTAGCCCTTGGCGAACAGCTCCTCCACGGTCTCCTTGAAGGCGGGGACCATGCCGGCGTGGTGAGCGGCGACACCCGCCTCCAGGCCGGCTATCCAGCGCTCGTATCCCAGCACCGCCAGGTCGGCGTCGGAGAGGTGGGCGGTGCGCTCTTCGGCGATGCGGCGGATCTCCTCCCGCTGTTCGGGCGTGGTGAGGCGGATCCCCCACTGGAGGACCGAGAGGGCGGCGGCGTCGCATCCGGCCCGGGAGAAGATGAAGTAGAGGGCGGGAAGCATGTCTGCCTCCCACAGCGCCTCGATCACTTCGGGCCGCCGCGGGGTGGTGAACCGCCGCGAGCGGCCCCGGTCGAGGTTGAGCATCTTGCGGATCCTCGGGTTGGGGCGGCGACGGCCGTCCCGCTCCACGAACGTCGGGTAGAACGAGACCTCCTGGCTGTAGCGGTCCTTCAGCATGTAGAGGCCTTCGAGGGGCACGGGCCTCTCGTCGGCGACTATCAGGTCGGTGGGGCCGCGGCGGGACTCGACCCACTCGCAGAACTCGACCGCGTTGGCCACCGTCGCTGAGAGGGCGACCATCTGGATGTGGCGCGGTGCGTGGATGATCACCTCTTCCCACACGGCGCCCCGGAACGGGTCCTGGAGATAGTGGACCTCGTCGAGGACGACGACACCCACCCCGTCGAGGGTGCCGACGTCGGCGTAGATCATGTTGCGGAGCACCTCGGTGGTCATCACCACCACGTCGGCGGACCCGTTGACCACGTTGTCGCCGGTGAGGAGCCCCACCCGGTCCGGCCCGTACTGGTCGACGAGGTCGCCGTACTTCTGGTTGGACAGGGCCTTGATCGGGGTCGTGTAGAAGGCTCTCTGTCCCCTCTCGAGGGCGAGGTGGACCGCCACCTCGGCGACGAGGGTCTTCCCGGCGCCGGTGGGCGCGGTCACCACGACCGACCGCCCCGAGGCGATCGATTCTGCTGCCTCCACCTGGAATCGGTCGGGGGTGAAAGGCAGGTCCCGGAAGAAGGCTTCGATGGTCACTTGCGGAGGATCAGGCGTATCACCCAGTAGGTGATCTCATACATCAGATAGAGCGGGACGGCGAGCAGCGTCAGGGTGAGCGCGTCGCCGGTGGGGGTGATCACCGCCGCCACCACCACGACTGCCAGCACCGCCCAGCGTCGGCCACGGGCGAGTTGTCGGGAGGTGATGAGGTCGGCCGCGGCGGCGGCGAATACGAACACAGGGTATAGGAAGGAACAGCCGAACGCGAAGAGGAAACGGAGCACGAACGAGTAGTAGTCCGACAGCCGCAGGTCGTTGCGGACGTCCGGGAAGATCTCGAGCAGGAACTCGAGGCCGCGGGGCAGCACCCAGTACCCGAACACCAGGCCGCCGACGAAGAGCACGACCATGACGGCGATCAACGGCACCGCCCAGCGCCTCTCCTTCTGGGTCAGCGCCGGGTTGATGAACGCCCACACCTGGTACAGCACGACCGGGCTGGCCAGCACCAGCCCTCCGAAGAAGGCGATCCGCATGAGGACCCCCCACTGCTCGGCGGGGGTGATCACCTGGAACTGGCTCTCCGGCTGCGCCCGGTGGAACGGCAGCTCCAGGATCTCGCGCAGTAGGTCCGAGAAGAAGAAGGCGACCACCGCGCCGACCAGGATCGCCACCGCCGACTTGACGATCCTCCACCTCAGCTCCTCGAGGTGTTCCAGGATGGGACGAGCCTCGTCTGGCTTCACGCCTCGTCGTCCCCGCCGGACTGGGCTGCGTCCTCGGCGGCGGAGTCATCCGGCCGCTTCCCTTCGATCTCGTCGAGGTCGGCGAGCGCGTCGGCCGGAGTGGGGCCCGACTTCGGCTCGGGGCCGACCCACTTGAGGCGCCTGACCTCCCCCGCCACCTCGTCGACGTCCCTGGTCACCTCGTCGAGGCCTCTCCTCAGCTCGTCGAGCGGCTGCTGCAGGTCCTGTTTGAGCTCGCGCAGCTCGGCGACCTCCTTCTCGAGGCCGCTGCGCAGCTCCCGGGCCGCCTGGCGGAGCTCCGCCGACCATCGACCGATCTTTCGGGCGACCTCGGGCAGGCGCTGTGGTCCCAGCACGACCAGGGCCACGAGCAGGATGATGATGATCTCGCCGCCCTGAAGCATGGGCCAATGGTAGGTATTCCTCGCCCGAGCGGGCTCGGAGGCGTGGGCGGGGAGCTACCGGGGCGGGAACGGGTCAGCCGGCGAGGAGGCGGAAGGGATCGGGCTCGGCGTCCAGCGCGGCGGCGAAGCGGGCGATCTCCTCTTCGGTGATGGGCCCGTCTTCGATGACCCGGTAGGCGACGCCGGTGGCCAGGAGGACCGACACGACGCGGGCGTTGGCGGGGCGCCGCTGGAATTCGTTGCACAGGGGACAGGTGAACGTGTAGACGCCCTCGTCGCTAGACGAGGTCAGTTCGAGGGCGATATCGCCGGGAGTGAGGTGGACGTCGCCGCATCCTGAACATGTCGTCTTGATGGTGGTCATTCTGGTGATTACTCCACACTCCGCTGTCCACCATCTATCGACCGATCGAGCCCGGGACTGAAGCACGACGGCCAGAGATGGGTCAGCGGTACCGGGCGAGGATCCGATTCCCCAGGTCGGATAGGGCGGCCCGCACCTCGTCGCCTTCGATCAGGCGGGCCCGGTCCCCGAGACGCAGGAGCAGGCGCGCCGCCACCGACGGGTCGGAGGCGGAGAACTCGATCACCACCTCGTCGCCGGAGTCGGAGACCACGTCCACCGGGTAGTAGTCGAGCACCCAGCGGGCCGCCGGCGCCAGGGCGATCTTGCAGCGGACGTCGTCCTCGGAAGGTGTGTAGCGCACCTGTGGGTCGGGCCGCTCCACGGGCGGCTCGAACGTCTCTTCCGTCACGACCAGGTCGCGGATGCGATCGACACGGAACACCCGCTCCGCCTGCGCCAGCCGGCAGTAGCCGGTGACGTACCAGTTGCCCAGCGAGGCGAAGACCACCCACGGCTCGACCGCCCGGCGGGTGGTCTCCCCCCGGGAGAGGGAGGTGTAGGTGATCTCCACCACCCGGTGGGAGGCGGCCGCCTCCTTGAGAGGTCCGACCAGGTCCGGTTCGGCGGGGACGTCGACGGCGAGGCCGTCGGTGTCGGGGGCGACGGTGGCGGCCAGCTTGTCGACCGCCGACTCCAGAACCGGGCTCCCCAGCCCCGACGAGAGCACCGCCATGCCGGCCGCCAGCATCGACAGCGCCTCCGTCGGGCTGAGCCGGGGGGCCCGCCCGAAGTAGTCGGCGGCGTCTACGACCACCTCGTCGTCGTCTATGTAGGCGACCATCAGGTCCCCGGGCCCGTAGCCGGGCAGGCCGCACACGAACACCACGTCCAGGTCCCGGGCGAGGTCCTCGTGGTTCTCGTACCCGAACCGCTCGCACACCTCGTCGATGGTGGCGCCGGGGTTGGCGATCACCCACGGCAGCATGGCGAGGATGCGGGTGAGGCGGAAGGCGGTGCGGCTGCTCGTCATGCGATGGCGGCTTCCACTCGCTCCACGATCTGGTCCCGCAGCTCGGGCGGCTCCAGCACCACGGCCGAGTCGTCGAAGCTCAGGATCCAGCCGATGAAGGCGTCGACGTTCGAGACGGGCAGCTCCACCTCCAGCGGCCCCGACCGGTAGTCGACGCGGAGGGTGCGGGCCGCCCACCACGCCATGTCCGGCTCGAAGCGGACCCGGGCCACGATCGGCTCCTCGCTGCCCGCCTCCCAGGGGTGGGCGTCCACGGCGTCGCGGAGGGAGAAGCCCTCCGGACGGCTGAAGGACCCCTCCTCGGTGTCGACGACGAGCGACTCCATGCGGTCGACCCGGAACACCCGTATGTCGTCGCCCACTCCCCCGACCAGGTACCAGTGGCCCCGTCGGTGAGCGAGCCCGTAGGGGGCGACCTCCCGCTTCTTTCCCCGGTAGTCGAACGTCACCTTGCGGCGTTGCGTGACGGCCGAGAACAGGTCACCGAGCCGGTCCGCCGCCGGCCCCAGGTCGGCGCCCAGAGGCTCCGACCCCTCCCCCGGCCCGAGCCCGCCCAGCTTCAGCAGGCCCTCAGTCGGGGCGGGGCCTCCTCCGAGCCGGACGATGCGGGTGGCGACCGCCAATGCCGCCCGCTCCTCGTCGGTGAGGCCGGGGTCGGGGAGCCGGTAGGCGTCGGGGTCGATGAGGTAGCCCTGCTCCAGACCCCAGCCGTTTCCGTCGGTGAGCTCTATGGGGATGCCGATCCGGCGCAGCAGCTCCTTGTCGCGCTCGAACATGCGGTGGAATGCCTCGTCGCTCGACCCGCCGTAGCCGGCGACCTGGTTGCGTATCTCGTCGGCGGTCACCGGCCGGCGTGTGGTGAGCAGAAAGGCGAGGAGGTTCAGGAGCCTCTCGATGACCCTGCGCATCGCGCCCATTCAACCCGAAGGCCACCCACTTCCGAACGATTGCCGGCCGCCGCCTGCCGCCTTCCGACTCTCAGAGCGACTCGATGAGACGGTCGACCCGCTCGTCGTGGGACTTGAACGGGTCCTTGCACAGCACCGTCCGCTGCGCCTGGTCGTTGAGCTTCAGATGGACCCAGTCGACCGTGAAGTCCCGCTTGCGGGCCTTGGCCACCCGGATGAACTCCCCTCTCAGGCGCGCCCGGGTGGTCTGGGGCGGGTTCCTGACCGCGTTGGCGATGTCGCCGTCGGTCACCACCCGGTCGACCATGCCCTTGGCCGACAGCAGGTTGTACACGCCCCGGGTTCGGTCCACGTCGTGATAGGACAGGTCGAGCATCGCCAGCCTGGGGTCGGACATGGACAGCCCCTGCCGCTCCCGGTACCGGTCGAGCACCTTGTACTTGATCACCCAGTCGACTTCCCGGTCGAGGGTCATCGGGTCCTTCTCGAGCCCGGTGAGCAGGTGCTCCCACATGTCGACCGCCCGCTGCACCTGGGGGCTGAACCCGGGGCTGCGGGCGAAGCGCATCGCCCGGTCCAGGTACTCCCACTGGATGTCGAGCGCCGACAGCTCCCGCCCGTTGGCGAGGCGGACCTTCTTCTTCAGCGTGAGGTCGTGGGAGATGTCGCGGATGGCGCGGATCGGGTTCTCCAGTGTCAGGTCCCGGAAGACCACGTCCCGCTCCACCATCTGGAGGAGGGCGACGACGGTGCCGATCTTCACGTAGGTGGCGTACTCGCTCATGTTCGAGTCCCCGGCGATCACGTGGAGGCGGCGGAACCGCTCGGCGTCGGCATGGGGCTCGTCGCGGGTGTTGATGATCGGCCGAGAACGCGTGGTCGCCGACGACACGCCCTCCCAGATGTGCTCGGCGCGCTGCGACAGCGAGTAGATGGTCCCCCGGGGCGTCTGGGAGAGCTTTCCGGCCCCGAGGTAGATCTGGCGGGTGACGAGGAACGGGATCAGGACCTCGACCGTGCGGTGGAAGTCCTTGTGCCGGCTCACCAGGTAGTTCTCGTGGCAGCCGTAGGAGTTGCCCGCCGAGTCGGTGTTGTTCTTGAAGAGGTAGATCTCCCCTCTGATCCCCTCCTCTTCCAGCCGCTGCTCGGCCGAGTGGACGAGGCCTTCGAGGATGCGCTCACCGGCCTTGTCGTGGGCCACGACATCGGTCAGCGAGTCACACTCGGGAGTGGCGTACTCGGGGTGGCTGCCGACGTCGAGGTAGAGCCGGGCGCCGTTCTCCAAGAAGACGTTGGAGGACCTCCCCCAGGACACGACCCGGCGGAACAGGTACCGAGCCACCTCGTCGGGGCTCAGGCGGCGCTGGCCACGGAGAGTGCAGGTGACCCCGTACTCGTTCTCCAGGCCGAAGATCCTGCGTTCCACGTAGCCAGCCTAGGAGAACGTGGCGGCTTCGGGACTGATCGTTCGACTCAGTTTTCCGGAGGACCCTCCGGCTCGTCTCCCGACGCGTCGGCGGATGCATCCCCGGGGGCCGAGCGGATCTCGCTCTCGTCGAGCCGGCGGAACGTGCGCCGCCCGTTGGCGGCGTCGAGGACGACGAGCTCCCAACCCTCCGACTCCCGTTCCTCGGCTCGCCGGAACGCCTCCATGCCGACGTCCAGCGCCTCCTGGAGCGTGAGGCCCGGCCGCCACAGCTCCTCGAGGGCCGAGACCAGCTCCTCGGCTTTTCCGCCGATGGCGGCGAAGTGCCTCTCGTCCGAGAGGGTGCCGTCGTAGGAGACCCGGTAGAGGCGGTTCTCCTCCCCTTCCTGGCCCAGCTCGGCGATGAGGATCTCGACCTCGTACGGCTTGAGGTCGTGGCTGAAGATGGCGCCGAGCGTCTGGGCGAAGGCGGTGGCCAGGGACATGGCGTTGACGTCTTCGCGGCTGTACAGGTAGCCCATCAGGTCTGCCTGGCGCACCCCCGCCTTGCGCAGGATGTCGTATTCGTTGTATCGGCCGACCCCGGCGAAGGCGATACGGTCGTAGACCTCGGCGATCTTCCGCAGCGAGCGGGAAGGGTTCTCCGCCATGAGGAGCAGGCCGGTGTCGTACTCCAGGGCGATGATCGACCGGCCCCGGGCGATCCCCTTGCGGGCGAACTCGGCCTTGTCCCGGACCAGCTGCTCGGGAGCGACGTAGAAGGGCATGCTCATCGGACGTCCTCCAGAGCACTCTCGGCGTACGGGCGGATCTCCTCGTCGGTGAGCTCGGCGATCCCCTCGCTGTCGATGCGGAACACCGTGGGCAGGATCCCCCGCCGGAGGTCGGGGCCTCCGGTGGCGGTGTCCTCCTGGGCCGCCGAGACCAGGGCGCGGACCGCCAGGTCGACGCCTCCGGAGGCGTCGATGTCGGGCTGGTAGGCGGTGCGGAGATACGACTTCGCCAGCCGGGCGCCGGAGCCGGTGGAGCCGAACTCCTGCTCCTCGTAGCGGCCCCCGACCACGTCGTACGTATAGAGCCGCCCGACCTTGTCCAGCTCGTCGTACCCGGCGAACAGCGGCACGACCACGAGGCCCTGGATCGCCATCGGGAGCTGCCCGCGGACGAGACGGGCCAGGAACGTCGCCTTGCCTTCGAGCGAAAGGCGGCGGTTCTCGAGCTTCTCGTAGTGCTCCAGCTCCACCTGGAAGAGGCGCACCATCTCGGTGGCGAGGCCGGCCGTGCCGGCAACGGCCACGGCCGAGTAGCGGTCGGAGGGAAAGACCTTCTGGATGAACCGGTGGGCGACCATGTGGCCCTCGGTGGCCTGGCGGTCGCCGGCGATGATCACCCCGCCCTGGTAGCGGAGGGCGAGGACGGTGGTTCCTTCCGGCACCGAGAGGTTGTGCGCCGCGTCGGCCGGGATCTCCCAGCGGGGCGCGGCGCCGACGGCTTCGAGCAGGTCGAGGAAGCTGCTGCTCGGCACCGGAGTGTCGAGGGGAAGAGGGAACTGAGGCATCAGGTCAGAAACTGTAGAGGACGTCGCAGCCAAGCTGGACGGCCGCAGAGGCCACAGCCGAACCCGCGGAGGCGGGTGTCCGAGGTCTCGGATTGCGGCCGGCTGCTCGCTACTGGCCGCCCTTTTGGACGTAGTTCTTGACGAACTCCTCGGCGTTCTCTTCGAGCACGGAGTCGATCTCGTCGAGGAGGTCGTCCAGCTCGTCGAGATCGGTCTCCGACTTCTCCTCGGCGATCTCGAGGTCCTCGATCTCTTCTTCGGGCTTCTCGCGGGCCCGTGCCCGTGAACGTTCCTGTTCGGCCATGTCCAATCTCCTAGTCGCTCAGACGCTTTATCAGCTCGGAGGCGTCACTCACCTCATCGAGGATAGGCCCGACGAGGTCCCGTGAACCCCGGAGGGGCTCCAGCATGGGGACGCGCCGCAGGTGCGGCTCGCCCACGTCGAAGACCAGTGAGTCCCAGTTGGCGGCCACGAGGCTGTCGGGGAACTGGGTGACGCACCGCCCACGGAAGTAGGCCCGTGTCTCCTCCGGAGGGTCGGTCTCGGCGGCGGCGATCTGCTGGGCGGTGAACAGGCGACGGATGTCGCCCCGCGCCGCCAGCCGGTGGTATAGGCCCCTCTCGGGGTCGACGTCGTGGTACTGGAGGTCCAGCGCCGCCAGCTTGGGGTCCGACCAGTCGATGTCGTCGCGGGCCAGGTATCGCTGGAAGAGCCGCAGCTTGGCCGCCCAGTCGAGGCGGTCGGAGAGCTTGTCGGGGTCGGTTTCGATGTCCTGGAGGACCGAGTGCCATTCGGAGAGGACGTCTCGCCACACCGGCTCGTCGAGTTCCTTCTCCACGTACTTGGAGAGCCACTCGTAGTAGCGCCACTGCAACTCGACGGCGGTGGCGGTCGAACCGCCCTCCAGCTCCAGCGGTCGGCGGAACGTCAGGTCGTGGCTCACCGACCAGGCCGCCTTGACCGGGTCGACCAAATCGAGGGGGTCGGGCAGCGCCCCGTCCTCCAAGGCGGCGAGCATCAGCGCGGTGGCGCCCAGCTTGAGGAACGTTTGGACCTCGGAGAGGTTGGCGTCGCCGAAGATGACGTGCAGCCGCCGGTACTTGGTCGAGTCGCCGTGGGGCTCGTCCCGGGTGTTGATGATGGGTCGCTTCAGGGTCGTCTCCAGGCCCACCTCTTCCTCGAAGAAGTCGGCCCGCTGGGTGATCTGGAAGTCGACGTGGGGACGCCCGTTCTCGGAGCCCACCTTGCCGGACCCCGTGTAGATCTGGCGGGTGACGAGGAACGTCATGGCGTAGCGGATGATCTCCCCGAACGGGGTCGACCGCGACAGCAGGTAGTTCTCGTGGGCGCCGTAGGAGTTGCCCTTGCGGTCGGAGTTGTTTTTGTACAGCGCCAGGCGGTGGCCGAGGCGCTCGCTCGCCACCTTGGACGCCCGGTACATCACGACCTCTCCGGCCTTGTCGTAGAGGGCCGCCTGGAGGGGATCCCACGCCTCCGGCGCCGAGTACTCGGGATGGGCGTGGTCGACGTAGAGACGGGCGCCGTTTCCCAGCACCGCGTTCACCAGCGTCCCCTCGGGGTCGGAGACGCCGTAGCCCTCGTGGCCGAAACCGCGGGCGTCCCGCCCCGGCGACTCCTCCTCGTAAGACCATTGGACCCGGACCCGTGGGCCCGGGTACGAGTTGACGACCATGGCGGAGCCGAGCGCCGGGTTGAACTCGGGGTCGCCGCGGACGGCGATGCCGTACTCGACCTCCGTCCCGATCACCTTGCGGATGGCCACGGGTCAGTACCTCCGTCTCACAGGTACTGCCCGGTGGAGACCCGCTCGATCATGCGGCTCTCGGAGTCGCCTTCGACCAGGGTCCGGACGTAGACGATTCGCTCGCCCTTCTTGCCGGAGATCTTCGCCCAGTCGTCGGGGTTGGTGGTGTTGGGGAGGTCTTCGTGCTCCCTGAACTCCTGTTTGATGGCGTGGAGCAGGTCTTCGGTGCGCACGCCCCTGGAGCCGCCGGCGATCTCCCGCTTGATGGCGTCCTTCTTCGCCCGCCGGACGATGTTCTCGATCATCGCCCCGGAGGCGAAGTCCTTGAAGAACAGCAGCTCCCGGTCGCCGTTGGCGTAGGTGACCTCGAGGAAGCGGTTCTCGTCGGTCTCGGCGTACATCGTGTCGACGGTGACGTCGATCATCTTCCGGATCAGCGCCTGCTTGTCACCGCCGTGCTCGCCGAGCTCGGACTCGTCGAGGGGGACGTCCTCGGTGAGGTAGATGCCGAAGATCTGGCGGGCGGCGGCCGGGTCGGGCCGGTTGATCTTGATCTTGACATCCAGTCGCCCGGGCCGCAGGATCGCCGGGTCGATGAGGTCCTCGCGGTTCGACGCCCCGATGACGATGACGTTCTTCAGCGACTCGACACCGTCGAGCTCGGAGAGCAGCTGAGGGACGATCGTGGACTCGACGTCGGAGCTGATCCCCGACCCCCGGGTGCGGAACAGCGAGTCCATCTCGTCGAAGAAGACGATGACGGGCACGCCTTCGTCGGACTTCTCCTTGGCCCGCTGGAAGATCAGCCGGATCTGGCGCTCTGTCTCGCCCACCCACTTGTTCAAGAGCTCCGGGCCCTTGATGTTGAGGAAGTAGCTGCGGGCGTCGGGGCGGCCGGTTCGCTCGGCGACCGCCTTGGCCAGGCTGTTGGCGACGGCCTTGGCGATGAGCGTCTTGCCGCAGCCGGGAGGGCCGTACAGGAGGACGCCCTTGGGCGGCACCAGGCCGTAGTCGTTGAAGAGCTCGCGGTGGACGAAAGGCAGCTCGACCGCGTCGCGGATCGCCTCGATCTGCTCCGACAGGCCCCCGACCTGCTCGTAGGTGACGTCGGGGACCTCCTCGAGCACGAGGTCCTCGACCTCGGGACGGGCGAGCTTCTCGTAGATGAGGCCGGTTTTGGGGTCGATGCGGACGAAGTCGCCGGCCCGCAGCGACTTGTCCTTCATCGTGTCGGCCAGCTCGACGACCTGCTCCTCGTCGGCGTGGGCGATCACCACCACCCGGCCGTCGTCGAGCTTCTCCCGGACCTGGACGACCTCGCCCGAGCGCTCGAAGCCCCGAACGTCCACGACGTTGTAGCTCTCGTTGAGCAGGACTTCCTGGCCGATCGACAGCTGCTTGACCTCGATCGACGGCTGGGCGGCCACCCGCAGCTTGCGGTTGCCGGTCATCACGTCGAGGGTGCCGTCGTCGTTGACCTGGAGGACCGTCCCGAAGTTGTTGGGCGGAGTGGTCAGCTTCTCGACCTCGGCCCGGAGCACCGCCAGCTGCTCCCTGGCTTCTTCGAGGACCGTGGCGAGCTTGTCGTTCTGGGAGCGGAGCCGCTCGATGGTGCGGTGGGCCTCGGCGAGCTCACGTTCGAGGCGGGCGACCTCCTGGTCCCTGGGCTCCCGGAGACGGCGGCGGAGTTGAGCCACCTCTTCTTCCAGGGCTGCGATCGTCCGCCGCAGCTCCATCGCCTCGCCTGGCTCGCTCGGTCGGCTCATGGCCAATCTCCAATCCGGTAGCCTCCGCGCAGTATACGGAGCGTTCGATTTTGTCCTAGGACCTGTTTTCGACCCTCTGTCAGGCGACCTGTACCGGTCCCCGGCTCCTGTCACTACTATGCATTTCCCGTACAGCCACACGTAAAACCCCCCGCACCCCAGGAGTGCAAAAGCGATGAAGGTTTGGATCGATCAGGACCTCTGCACCGGCGACGGCCTGTGCGAAGAGATCGCCCCTGACGTTTTCGTCTTGCTCGACGACGGCCTCGCCTACGTGCGCGAGGGCGACAAGATCTACGCCGAGGAGAAGGGCAATCCCCAGGGGGCGCAGGGCCTGGCCACCGTTCCCGCCGGCATGGAGGACGTCACGATCGAGGCCGCCGAGGAATGCCCTGGGGAGTGCATCTTCCTCGAGCCCTGACGTAGCCACGCGGGTCGGCGGACCCGACGGGTCGGATCCGCCGATCCCCTCGCAATGCCGCCGGCTCAGGCGGCTTCGCCGCGGGCGGGTCGCGTGCGGCTGAAGCCACCGAGGGCCAGCGCCTTGATGCTCACCGGAACGCCGGCATCGGCGTTGGCGGTGAGGACCGCTCCCAACACCGGGCCCGGGTTCCCGCCGTATACCTCGAGCCGGCTCGTCTCGGTGATCTCGAGGCCGCGGGCGATCAGCTCTCCCGCCAGCTGCATGTGGCGGTCGGCTGCCGCCGCGTCACGGAACACGAAGACTAACGTGACCTGCGTCTGCTCCTCGTCCATGAAGACCTGGTAGTCGAGCAGGTCCGGCTCGTTCTCCTCCAGGAAGGCGTGGAACTCGGCGTCCTGGGCCAGGTACTCGTCGAGGACGCCATCACCGAGGGTGTGGGTCGTGACGAAGATGAACGGTGCCGTCATAGGGGGCTCCTTTCGTTGGGCACACCCCGAACGTACGGAGCGTCGCCCCGGAAGTCGTCCCACCAAAGTGGGATTCGTGCCGGCACCCCTCCGGGGCGCAGCGGCCGGCCGGGCGTAAGATCGGCCTCAGGTGGCGCGGATTCCATTCCCCTCCGACGCTCCGGAGCGGGCCGAGAGGCTGGTGACGACGAAGCTGCGCGCCCCCGACCTCCCCGCCCGGCGGCTGTCGCGGCCGCGGCTGGTCGCTTCGATCGAGGAATCGCTCGCCTTCGGGGTGGTCTTGGTCTCCGCTCCGGCCGGCTACGGCAAGACCATGGCGGTGGCGGAGTGGGCACGGTCCGCCGGCGACCCGGTCGGCTGGCTGTCGGTCGATCCCGGAGACGGTGACCCGATCCGGTTCTGGCGGCACCTGATCGCCGCCGTGGACTCGGCTCTGCCGGGGACGGCGGACCGGGTGGGCCCGATGGCCTCCGAAGGCGAACTCGCCATCACCTCGGTGGTGACGGCGCTCATCGACACCGTGGCCGACGCCGGACGCCGTGTCGTCGTGGTGATCGACGACTACGACGCGGTCGACTCCCCCGCCGTCGACTCCACTTCGGGTATCTGCTGTCGTTCCGACCCGCCGACCTGAAGATCGTCCTCACCAGCCGTGTCGAGCCCGCCCTTCCCCTCAGCCGTCTCCGACTCGAGGGCGAGTTGGCCGAGATCGGGGCCGCCGACCTGCGCTTCCGACCCGACGAGATCGCTCGCTTCTTCGAGGTGAACGTCGCCGCCTTGCCGCCCGCCACGGTAGACGCGCTCGCCTCCCGCACCGAGGGCTGGCCCGCCGGAGTCCAGATGGCCGCCCTGGCCCTGGGACGGCGACCCGACCCCGCCTCGCTCATCGCCTCGTTCTCGGGGAGCCACCGCTTCGTCGTCGATTTCCTCACGAGCGAGGTGCTCCGAGGTCAGCCACCTGCGGTCCGCCGGTTCCTCGAGGAGACGTCGCTCCTCGACCGGCTGACCGCCGACCTGTGCGCGGCGGTCACCGACCGGGCCGACAGCCAACGCCTGTTAGAGGAGATAGAACGGCAAAATCTGTTCCTGGAGCCGCTAGACGACAGGCGCGGCTGGTGGCGCTACCACCGGCTCTTCGCCGACGCTCTCCGCGCCCGTCTGGAGACGACCGAGCCGGAGCGGGCGAATGCGATCCACCGCCGCGCCAGCCAGTGGTTCCGCCGGGAGGGCATCGCCGACCAGGCGATCGCCCATGCCCTCGCCGCCACCGACTTCGACGCGGCGGCCGAGGTGGTCGAGGCGTACGTGGACGAGCTGTTCCTCCGCAGCGAGCGCGCCACCCTGGAGCGGTGGCTGAGCCGCTTCCCTCCCGCCGTCGTGCATGCCCGACCTCGGCTCCTGCTCGCACGGGCGCGCCTGGCCCTCCAGAGGGGCGACCCGTCGGCGGCGACGCCGTGGCTGGACCGGGCCGACGCCGCCCTTAGCGGGGCCGGGGCAGGATCCGATGGCTACACCCCGTCGGTCGGGCCGGCCCTCAGCATCACCGCCAACCCCCGGGCGGCACTGGCGCTGAACCGTGCGATCGCCACCGAGTTCTCCGGCGACCACCGCCGGACCCTCGCCCTCCTCGACACCGCCGTTTCGCTGGCCCGCGACGGCGAGGTGACACTGGTCGCCATCGCCCGGGGCCACATGGGAGGCGCCGAGTGGCAGGCGGGGCATCTCGACGCGGCGGAGCGGCACCTGCTGGAGGCCCACCGTCTCAGCGCGGCGGCGGGTCAGCCGTCGCTGGCGGCATGGGCCGACTTCTACCGGGGCCAGGTCGAGCTCGCCCGGGGCGACCTCGCCGCCGCGGAGCGGACCTACCGGCGGGTCGTCGAGGAGACCTCGGTTCCGGGGTCGGCGCCCCTCCCCGCCGCCGGCGTGGGTCACGCCGGCCTCGCCGCCGTCGCCCTCGAACGCGACGACCTCGACGCCTCCCGCCGGCATCTGGAGACGGCCCTGCCTTTGTGCCGGGCGCTGGCGTTCAGCCCTGCGTGGGCGTCGAGCCTCGCCACCCTGGCACGGTTGAAGCGGGCGCAGGGCGACGTCGCCGGCGCCCTCAGCGTGCTCGACCAGGAGGGACGGGAGGCAGCTCCCCGGCAACCCGTGGTCTCCGTGCTGGACCCGATTCGATCCGAGTGGGCCCGCCTCGCCCTCGCCGACGGCAGGCGCGGGGAGGTGCTCGAGTGGGCGGACGCTGCGGTCTCGACTCCGGGCCCTTCCTATGTCCGGGAGGCGGAGGACCTGGTCCACGCCCGGTCGCTGCTGGCGGACGGCGAGGCGCACCCCGCGCTGGCCCGACTCGGCCCCCACGCCCGCCTGGCCTCCACCGAGGGCCGGACCCGCAGCCTCATCGAGATCCGCCTCGTCGAGGCGCTGGCCAGAGCCGCCCTCGGCGACGCAGAGGGGGCGCGTCTCGCCCTGGAGGAAGCGCTGGACCTGGCTGCGGACACCGGCCACGTCCGGCTCTTCGCCGAGCAGGGCGACGAGCTGGGCGGGCTGATGGCCGAAGTCTTCCCCGACGACGGAGGGCTGCCGGACCGGAAGCGGCTGCATCTGCGCCGGATCCGCCGGGCGATGGCACCCGGGCGACCCGGCCCCGGAGCCGGTCAGTCCGGCTTGATCGACCCGCTGAGCGCCCGCGAGCTGGAGGTGCTGGCACTGGTGGCGGCCGGCCGCACCAACCGCCTGATCGCCGACGACTTGTTCATCGCCGTGGACACGGTGAAGCGCCACCTCACCCACATCCTGGCCAAGCTGGGGGCGTCGAACCGGACCCAGGCCGCCGCCCGGGCGCGCCGGCTGGGGCTAGTCGACTGAGTCCTCGGTCTCGTCGGGGGTGTCGGGGCCCGGATCCGACGGCCTCGCCTCGCGGCGCTCCGTCCGGCGGGCGAAGACGAGGAAGCCGGTGTGGCCGACCATCGTGTGCTCGGGACGGACGGAGCGGCCGGAGACGTTCCAGTCGCGGAACAGGAACTCCTTGACCTCGATCTCGGCGTACGCCCTGGTGGCGCGCAGGGCGTCGACCAGGGTCTGGACCTGGGGCACCGTGGGCAGGTAGCCACAGAAGATGCCTCCCGGAGGCTGGTGCTCGGCCGCCGGCTCCACTGCGTGCCACGGCTCCGGCAGGTCGAGGATCAGGCGCTCCGGGGCGATCTCGGCGACGACCGGCTCGACGTCACCGATCCTGAGCTCGAGCTGGGGAGGGATCTCCCCGAAGTACCGCTCGATGTTCCTGCGGCCCTGGCGGGCGTGGTCCTCGCGCCGCTCGACGGACACGACCCGGCCCTTCTCCCCCACCGCCCGCACCAGCGCCATGGTGAGCGCACCCGAGCCGGTCCCCGCCTCGAGGACGGTCTTGCCGGGGCCGATGTCGGCGTACACCAGGATCGGGCCGATGTCTTTGGGGTAGACGACCTGGGCGCCGCGCCGCATCCGCAGGATGTAGTCGGCGAGTCGGGGCCGGAGGGCGAGGAGCCGGTCACCGGAAGACGCCTCCACCCACGTGCCGTCGTCGCGGCCGATGATGGCGGAGTGGTCCACCACGCCGCGGTGGTACTGGAACTGTCGCTCCGGGTCGAGCTTGACGAGGTAGTGGCGGCCCTTGCCGTCGACGAGGAGGCAGGGCTCCCCGGGTTGGAAGACGCTCACGAGGCCGCCCGGGAGCTGATCTTGACCAGCGTCTGGCGGCGGAGGCGGCAGAAGGCGCACACCTCGCCGGTGGTGGGCTGGCCGCATTCGGCGCACGCCGCCAGCTCGACCGAGCCCCGGTGGGACGCGAACGCCGGTTGGCCACGGTCGAGGAATCCGAACAGGAAGTTGGCCTTCAGGCCCGGGGATTGCTCCTCCAGGGCGTTGAGCCACTCCTTGTACCGGTTGATCGTGTTGCCCGCCGCCATGGGGCACTCCTCCACCTCGTATTCGATCCCGCGGATCACCGCGTACGCGGCGGTCTCCCGCTCGGCGACCCGGATCAGCGGCTTCACCTTGCGGATCAGGCCGCCGTCGTCGGCGGGCAGGACCGGCGCTTGCCGCGCCAGGTACTCGGGGTTCCACTGGAGGACGTTGCCGAAGAGCGTGGCGGCCTCGTCGTCGAGGTTGTGCCCCATGACGAGGACGTCGTAGCCACCTTCCGCCGCCACCTGGTTGAGGATGTAGCGCTTGGAGAGGCCGCATGCGGAGCAGGCCGTGCGAGCCGTGGCGGCCGCCGCCTGCGGGATGGAGAACCCGACGTCTGTGGGGAGGTCGACGATCTTCAGGTCGAGGCCCCGCGACTCGGCGAATTCCTGGGTGAACCGGAGGCTGTCGGACGAGTACTCCCCGATCCCCAGGTGCAGGTAGACGCCGTCGACCCGGTACCCCAGCTCGGTGAGGATGTCCCACAGGGCGAGGCTGTCCTTGCCGCCGGAAACCCCCAGGACCAGCCGGTCGCTCGGACGGAACATGCGGTAGTGGTGGATCGTCTTCTCGACCTGGCGGTGGATGTGGTCGACGAAATGGGGGGCACAGAAGTTGGCGTTGTGGCGCCGCACCTGGATGACGGCGCGGTCGCGGCAGACCTTGCACTTCATGGCGAGCCTCCCGATATCACCGGCCTCAGCTCGATCACGTCGTCGGGCCCGACGGGCATGTCGATGGTGAGCAGCTCACCGTCGCGGATCACCAGGTACGACTCGGGGACCAGGTCGAGCTGCTTGAAGAGGTCGGCGACCTTGCTGACCCCCTCGACTTCTATCTCGCGGCGCGGCTGGCGGAGTATCACCTTCATGCGGAACCTCCGATGACACCGACGGCGACCGTCAGGATCATCCCGATCACGACGACCCACACGACGATCTGCTGGAAACGCTTGTTGTTACGCATGGTCCAATCGACGGCTACGGTTCTTCAACGGTAGAGGAACAGGATTCATCTCATGAACCTGAAAGCACTCGGGTGGGCGCGGACCCTGCGGGGCCTGCGCGAAGGCAACCAGGCGGTGCTGCTGACCGGCCTGGGCTTGATCGCCCTCCAGATGCTGCGCAACTCCAAGGGTAAGCGCCAGCTCGTGTACCGGAAGACGTTGCCGGTCGGCTCGGCGATCGTGGTCCGCCACGCCAAGCCGGGCACCCCGCGGCTGCGGCTGGTGGAGAAGCCCGACTGAGGCCTCAGAGGCGGTAGATCTCGACGACGGCGCGGCTCTTCTTGCCCCGGCGCCGGCCGACGAGGAACGCGACCAGGACGAAGAGGAACACCGCCACCCCGGCCAGGACCGCGGTGTTCTGCGCCGACTCCTTCGTCTGCTCGAGAGCGTCCTGGATCTGGCGGGCCTTGGCCTCGATGTCGCTCGGCTGGATCTTCATTCGCTTCCCATCCTCCAGGCGATGAGACCGGCGCCGATGCCGGCGAACAGCACCGTGGCGCCCCGTGACGCGACCCGCCACCAGGGCGACTGCAGGTCGAGAGCCTCGTAGAACAACCACTGCATGAGGCCGTGGAAGCCCAACGTGGCGAAGATCGCCGCCACGGCCATGGCTGCCGCCCCCGCCAGACCCAGCCCGGCGTACGCGCCGAGCTTCTTCATCGGCTCCACCGTCTCCTGGCGGAGGTATTCCTTGGAGAGCTCGTACAGCTCGGTGGCGAGCTCCGGGATCTCACTGGGCTGTGCCATCAGCAGCAGGCTAACAACCACCGCGGGCGATAGCGGAGCGCATCCGGCGGCCGCCGAGGCCACAGAGCCCGGAAAGCGGGCGACCGAGCCAGTGGTGATCTAAGGTGCAGGCCCCATGATCACCGCTTCGGGGGACGGGCCTGCTCCGATGCGCGGGAAGCACCTGCCCTCTTCGAGGGGACTCGGTTCCCGCTTCCGCACGCTGTATTCCGGGACGGCCGTCAGCCTCCTCGGCAACTACGTCGCCTACCTGACGATCCCTCTCCTCGTCGCCGAGGTGGTGGGCGGCACCGAGGAGACCCTCCCCTTCTCCATCAGCTACGCCCTGGAGACCCTTCCCACGCTCGTCTTCGGGCTCGTGGGCGGTGTGATCCTCGACCGGATCCGGCTCCGCTGGGCGATGATCGTCGCCGACCTGGTGAGGGCGGCGGCGTTCTTCTATCTCGCCGCCAACGCCGGGGGCGGGATCCGCATCGGCGAGATATTCGCCATGGCGTTCTTGATCGGGTCGTTCTCGGCGGTCTACGAGAACTCGCTGTACGCCATCATCCCCGCCCTGGTCGCCCCCGACCGTCTCGCCAAGGCGAACGGGTTGATCTCGGCAACCCAGTCGGCGATGTTCGCCGCCGGGCCGATGCTCGCCGGGATCATGGCGGCCGTGGGCGGCACCGCGCCGGGGCTGTGGTTCAACGGCGGCACCTTCATCGTCTCGGCGTTCGCGGTTTTCATGGTCGGCAAGGTCGACACCATCCCGACGGAAGAGGAAGAGCAGGCCGGTTTCATCGAGGAGACCCTCAACGGGCTGCGATTCCTCGTGGGAGAGCGGCGGCTGCGTGACTCGACGATCACCGCCGCCGGAGCCAACGTGGTCTTCGGGTTCATCGAGGCGACGTTCGTGGTCATGGCCAGCGAGGTGCTGCTCACCCAGAGCGACGTCGAGATCGGCACCCTGATCGTCGCGTTCGGGCTCGGGGCGATCCTCGGCGCCGCCGTCGCCGACCGGGTCATCAGGTTCCTCGGGTTGGGCCGAACCATGGTGATCGGGGTGCTGGTGATGGCGGCCGGCATGGGCCTGTTGGTCTTCTCCCGGTTCGGGGTGATGGCGCTGGTGTTCGCCTTCTCGATGTTCGTCGGCATCGGCCTCGTGAACGTCCCGATCGCCACGATCCGCCAGGTCTACACGCCCCGGGCGATGCTGGGAAGGGTGATCACCGCCTCGCGGGCGCTGTCGTGGGGGACGCTCCCGATCGGTGCCCTGCTCGGCGGCGTCCTCGCCGACCGGGCCGACTACGCCACGATCGTGCGCGCCACTCCCCTGCTCCTGATCGCCCTGGCGGCGTGGCTGTTCTCGACTCCGCTGTGGAGCGACACGTTCGGACCGACCCATCGCCGGCTGCGCCACATGCGGCGCACCGAGGCTCCGCCGGAAGCCGACGAAGCGGCTCCGGCGGAATAGGCCTCGGCTCTCTCCTCCCCTAGGGCGGGCTACTTCCGCCCTCTGTCGTGCGGCACGTGGACTCGGACTGTGTCGTAGCGCATCTGGCCGTCGCCGCGGACCACCACCGAGATGGTGTAGGTGCGGCCGTCACGGGAGTAGCGCTCCGCCCGGAGCCGGACGGTGTCGGAGTCGACGATCTCGATGTCGCCGGGCTGGTCGCCGGGCCCGGTCACGTCGGGCTCGGACGAGGCGACGTCGAGGATCTCCACCTCGCCCCTCTCGGCGGCCAGATCGACGGTGCGCATCTTGTGGTTGGGTGGCCACAACTCGTGGGGGTCGGCCTCCACCTTCCCGAGGCCGCTCCCCAGATCGAGGCCGACCACGACCGGGTCGTGGTCGGAGGTGCGGAACTCGTCGGGCGAGTAGAGGTATTCGATCTGGTCGTCGCTCTTGAAGTTGGTGTTGTAGTCCAGGACGTTGGGCTCGTCGGCGTTGATGTGGTACGAAGCGGCGCCGGTCACCTGCTCGGCGAGGGACGCCGACGCCAGGGCGTGGTCGAGGTACCCCCACTGCCCGTCGAAGACGTATCCGTAGGCGTCGGGCCCCTCGAAACGACGGATGAGGTCCTCGAAACCGGAGTCGCGGAAGACGTCGATGGGGTCTTCGTGGTCGTAGGAGTTGAGGTCGCCTATGACCAGCCAGTCGCCGTCCCCGTGACCCAGTTCGTCCATCGCCGCCACCAGCTGGTGGGCGGCGGCGACCCGGGTGGCGTTCCAGCACCCCTGACCGTCGCCCTGGTCGAGGTCGGGGCCTGTCGCCTCGTCGCACCCCTTGGACTTGAAGTGGTTGACGACGACCGAGAACACCTCGCCGGTCGTGTTGTGGCGGAAGGTCTGGGCGAGCGAGGCGCGGTTGCGCCCGTCTCCGTAGTCGACGATCTGGGGGGCGCCGACGGGCGTCACCGAGCCGGGCTTGTAGATCATCCCCACCCGGATCACGTCGTCGCCCACCGTCCCGGCGTCGATCGGGGCATAGGTCCCGTCGCCGAGCACGTCGTTGAGCCCGGCCGCCAGGTCCGCCTCCGGGCTGACCCCGGGGGTGTTCTCGAGCTCCATGAGGCCGAGGATGTCGGCGTCGAGCCGGACGAGGGCGGAGATGAGCTTCGTCCGTTGACGCTGGAACTCGAGCGGGCTCTCGGCCCCCCGGCACTCTTCGGGGACCACGCCGCACAGGTTCCCGGGCTGATCGAGAGTGAGGAAGTAGTTGAGGACGTTGAAGCTGGCGACCCGCAGCGAACCGCCGACGTCGGGAGCCGAGGCGGGTCGGGCGTTCCGCGCTTCGAACACGAACGTCTCGTCGGGGCTCACCGGGCGCAGCCGGTAGGCGTTGCCGGAGGCGGCGTTGCCGGCCCAGGTGTAGGTGAGGACACCGGTGGCCCCGGTGATGGAGTCCCCTCCCCTCAGGGTGTTCTCTGCTGTCAGTGGCTGGCCGCCCCGCCCGAAGCGGATCGGGTCGGGGTTCTGGTCGTTGCGGGCGTCGTCGATGATGAGGCGGTCGAGGTCGTTGGCTGCCTGGACCGCCTGGGCCTCGGGGCCGGGCTCGGCGACGGCGGTCGGCTGTGGCAAGCGGCCGCTCGAGGAGACGACGACCTGGCCGAAGCGGCCGAGCTGGAAGTGCTCGGTGACGAAGAGCTCTTGGGGGAACGTGACCAGCATCCCCTCGTATCGCTCCAGCTCGTCGGGCGAAGACAGCGGCAGCGTCACCGGGGTCGGCTCGACGGTGACTCCCCGGTCGATCACCGAGATCGCCTGGGGGAAGTCGAGCTGGGTCTGGCCCTGGAACTCGGCCACGACGCCGGTGACTTCCACCACGTCGCCCAAGTCGACGGAGTCCTCGTTCCCGTGGAAGACGAACAGGCCCTCCGACGTCGCCGGGTCGTCGTCGGGCTCGAGCTCCTGGATGTAGAAGCCGCGCAGGTTGGGCGCCGGGCCTTCGTAGTCGCCGATCACCACCCCCCTGACGGTGACCTGCTGGCCGACCAGAGGGCTGGTTTCGCCCGTCCCCTGGACGACGTGGATGGGGGTGATGCCGGGCCCGGGGTCGGTGGCGCAGCTCCCGGCGATGTCGACCTGGCCGGAGTTGAGGCACCCGAAGCTGGCGGTGATGCCTCCCTCCCAGACGAAGGCGGCCGGGTCGGTGCCGGGACCGACGAGCTGCAGCGACGTGCCCACCGGAGCATTCGAAGGCTCGGCGATCCCGATGTCGGTGGAGGTCAGGCCGGCCGCCGGCCCGTCGGTGGCGGTGAAGCTCCCTTCGTAGGAGAGGAACTCCACGACTCGCCCTTCAGGGTCGACCAGGGCCAGGCCGTCGGGCCCGTTCTGCAAGCCGGGGGTGTCGACGGCCACCGCCCCGTAGCCGTGTCCCTCGTCGGGGACCATGCCGGCCAGCTCGTGGGTGTCGTAGACCCTGCCGTTGGCCCCGTTGTAGAGGACCAGGGTCCAGCCGGTCAGGTCGGTGCCGGCCGGCGCCGCGATCTCGACGGCTTCTCCGACGTCGTCGGAGACGTTGTCGTAGTGGATCTCGTTGACGAACACGGCAGGCTCGTCGGCCCCCGCCGGGCTGATCCCCAGCGTCGCCACCAGCGCCGCCAGCGCCAGGACTGAGCGAAGTCTTCTCACGTTCTCTCCCTCCGACTCCCAGCCCGTCGTGAAGTTAGCGAACCGATGTGACGCGCGCCTCGCCGGAAGGTGACTGGGTCGTGACGGTCAGCGAGCCGTGACCGGGATCACGACCCGGAACACGGTGCGCCCGGGCTGTGACTCCACGGTCAGGTCCCCCCTGTGGTCGACGACGACGATCTTGTGGGAGATGGCGAGGCCGAGCCCGGTGCCGGAGCCGGGAGGCTTGGTGGTGAAGAAGGCGTCGAACACCCTGGGCAGCGCCGCCTCCGGGATCCCGGGACCGTCGTCCTCGACCTCCACCACCACCGAGCCGTCGTCGGGATAGGCCCGCAGGACGATGCGCCCGCCGGGACCCACCGCCTGGGCGGCGTTGGCGATCAGGTTGGTCCAGACCTGGTTCAGCTCGCTCGGGGCCACGGTCACCAGCGGCAGGTCGGGGGCGTATTCGCGGACCACCTCGATGCCTTCGAGTTGGTGGGTGAGGAGGGACAGGCTCTTCTCGAGCCCGTCGGTCAGGTCCACGTCCTGGACGGGCGCCTCCCCCACCCGGCTGTAGGAACCGAGATCCTGGGCGACCTTGGACATGTGGCCGGAGGCCCAGCCGATCTCCTGGGCGAGACGACGGGCGGACGCCGTGGCCACCGCCAGCTCCACCACCGCCGGCACCACGTCCGGGCCGAAGGTGGCCCCGAGGCGCTCGATGACTCCGGGGTCGAGGCCGGCGTCGACTGCGTCGGGGGCCAGGCTCCAGGCGTCTTCGATCCCGAGACGGGCGATCGCCTCTCCCGCCTGCCGTTCGAGGTTGGCCCGCGCCAGCGGGTCGGAGGGAGCGGCGGGGCTCTCGTCGCCTGCCACCACCGCCTCCAGCGCCTGGGCGAACGCCTCCGCTCGCTCCGGGTCGAGGACGGCGCGCGCCATGGCGGTCATCGCCTCGGCCAGCCGTTGCAGGGTCTCGCCCAGCACCTGGGAACTGCGGCGCACGGCGGCCGCCGGGTTGTTGAGCTCGTGGGCGATGCCGGCGGCCAGGGTGCCCAACTGGACCATCCGCTCTCCCCTCACAACCTGGTTGCGGGTCTGCTCCCACCGATCGAGGAGGGTCTCCATCAGGGCGCTCCCGGCACGGCCGATCGCCTCCTTGAGGTCGCCGGGGGCGATGGCGACCAGCCTGGAGTCGGAGCGGGCAGCGACCGTGGCGTTGCGGGTGGTGCCCCGGATCAAAGAGGTCTCGCCTACCAGGTCGCCGCGGCCCAGCACGGCTACGACCAGCACCCCGAGCGGGCCGGGCGCCCGCACCTCCAGCTCCCCGTCCAGCACTACGTAGGCCCGGTCGCCGGACTCGCCGTGGGAGAAAAGCTCGCGGCCGGCGGGGAGGTCGACGACTTCGACGCGGCCGGCGAGGGCGGACAGCTCGTCGCCGCCCAGTTGCGTGAAGGGGTCGACGCCCCGCAGGAGGTCGAGGATCTCGGTCACACCGTGGCGAGGTACTCGTGGATGAACGTCATGCTGGCTGCGCCGGACCCCACCGCCGCCGCCACCCGCCGGATCGAGCCTTGGCGGACGTCCCCGGCGGCGAAGATCCCCGGCACGCTGGTCTCGAGCATGTACTGGAGCCGCTTCAGCGGCCAGCCGGGAGGCGGCCTGCCGTCGGTGACGAGATCCGGCCCGGTGAGGACGAAGCCGGCCTCGTTGAGTTGGACCACGCCGCGGAGGAAGCCGGTGTGGGGGACGGCGCCGATGAGGATGAACAGGCCCGCCACCGGCCGGGTCTGGCGGGTCCCGTCCTCCCGGGCGATAACCATGCCGGTGAGGTGGTCCTCACCCAGCGCCTCGACGACCTGGGACCCGGTGAGCACTTCGATGTTCGGCGTCGCCCGGATCTGGTCGACGAGGTACGTCGACATCTTGGCCTCGAGGGTGGGTGCCCGCACGACGATCGTCACGTGGGCGGCCGTGCGGGAGAGCATGAGGGCGGCCTGGCCGGCGGAGTTCGCCCCGCCGATCACGGCGACCTCCTCGCCTTTGAAGGAGTTCGCCTCCGATGGCGTGGCCCCGTAGTACACGCCGGCGTAGTCGAGGCGGTCGAAGCCGGGGGCGTCGATCGTCCTCACCGTCATTCCGGTGGCGACGAGGACGGCCCGGGCGCGGATTTCCGTTCCGTCGGCCAGGCACACGGACCGGATCGGCTCCTCGAGGCGGATCGACGTCGCTTCCGCCGCGGTGAGGATCTCCGCCCCGAACTTGCGGGCCTGGTCGTGCGCTTTCCGGGCGAGGTCGGTCCCGCTGATGCCTCCCGGGAAGCCGAGATAGTTCTCGATGCGGCTGCTGGTGCCCGCTTGCCCTCCGATGGCGAACCGCTCGACCAGGACGGTGTCGAGGCCCTCGGAGGCGCCGTAGACGGCGGCGGCCAGGCCGGCCGGCCCTCCGCCGATGATCACGAGGTCCCGCACCGCGGTCCCGGCGTAGGTGACGGGGAGGCCGACGGCCTCGGCGAGCTGGCGGGGCGTGGGGCGGGCGAGGACGGTGCCGTCGGGAAGGACGGCGGCGGGCAGCGCCGACTCTTCGTCGAGGGCGGCCAGCAACTCTCTCGCTTCGGAGTCACGGTCGAGGTCGAGCATCCGGTACGGGATGCGGTTGCCGCCCAGGAACTCCTTCATCTGGGTGGCGTGGGCGGACCAGCGGTGCCCGAGGACCCGCACCGTCTCGTCTGCGGGTGGCGGGCGTATCGCCTGCCAGTCGTCGAGCACCTCGTCGAGGGTCGGGTACAGCTTCTCCTCCGGCGGATCCCAGGGTTTGACGAAGTAGTGGTGGAGGCCGATCTGGTTGATCCCCTGGATGGCCACCGAGGTGTCGGAGAAGGCGGTGAGGAGCACCCGGCGGGCCTGCGGGTAGACCTCCATCGCCTGCTCCAGGAACTCGAGGCCGGTCATGTTCGGCATCCGTTGGTCGACGAGGAACACCGCCACCTCACCGCCTCGCCGCTTGAGCTCGCGGGTCGCCTCCAGGGCGTCTCGCCCCGAGGAGAGGGCGACGACGTCGAAGCGGCTCCCGTAACGGGCCCGGATGTCGCGCTGGACGGCGGAAAGGACGTTCGGGTCGTCGTCGACCAGGAGGAAGAACGGCCGGCTGGGCGGGGACGGCGACGACGTCATCAGTGGGCCGATGTTATAGAGGGGCGGGGTGCCGCGCCCTCCCGAACGCCCCCGGCCGACGCTCAGGCCGGCTGGTCTTCGTCGAAGACGACCTCGGGCTGGAGCGGCTGCACGTTGGAGGGACGTTGTTCTCCCCGCGCCCAGGCGGTGACGTCGCCGACGCCTCCCCTTTCCCGGTCGACGGCCATCACGACCAGATCGCCGGCCTCGAACACCGTGTCAGCCGACGGCAGGATCGCCCGCTGCCCTCTGACCACCGTGGTGACGAGCATCGCCGGGCCGGTCGGGACGTCGGCGAGGCGCCGACCCACGATCGCAAGGTCGTCGGTCACGTGCACCTCCACCAGGTCCACCTCCACTCCTTCGAGGGGCAGGGCCTCGGCGATCGACTGCCAGGCGGGCCGGTCCACGGCCAGGCCGAGACGCCGCGCCAGTGGGGCGACGGTGGTTCCCAGCAGGAGGGTCGACACGACGACCACGAAGAAGACGATGTCGAAGATCGCCCTTCCCGCCGGCACCCCGGCCGTGGCCGGGATCGTCGCCAGGATGATGGGCACCGCCCCCCGCAGCCCGGCCCACGACAGCAGGGCCTGTTCTCGCCAGTCGAGGCGGAACGGGAGGAGCGAGACGACCACGGCCGTCGGGCGGGCGACGAGGACGAGGATGGCGGCGACCACGAGGCCGGGCACGGCGACCCGCGGCAACTCGGCCGGGGAGACGAGCAGGCCCAGGATCAGGAAGAGGACGAGGTCGGTGCCGACGGCGAGGCTCGAATAGAAGCTGCGGATGACGCGCCGCTCGCGGGGCACCAGCGCCCCGACCAGGAGGCCGGTGACGTACACGGCGAGGAACCCCGACCCGCCGATCCAGGTGGCCGCACCATAGGCGAGGGCGGCGACACCCGTCGCCAGCAGCGGGTACAACGCCTGGGAGCGCAGCGGGAGCCGCAGGAGCAACGACCCCATCCAGCCGACCAGACCGCCCGCCAACAGCCCTCCGAACAACTGGGCGGCGCCGAAGACCACCACCTCCGCCGGGGTGACGGCGCCTCCGGTGAAGAACTCGACCAGCCCGATGGTGAGCAGGATGGCGAACGGATCGTTGGCGCCCGACTCCACCTCGAGGATGGCGCCGAGTCTCTTGGGGAGGGGTGCCCGCCGCAGGAGGTCGAAGACGACGGCGGCGTCGGTGGACGACACCACCGCCCCGACTATCAGAGAGGTCTCCCAGTCCAATCCCACGCCGTAGTGGACGCCGAGCCCGGTGATGGCGGCGGTGATGACCACTCCTAGGTTGGAGAGGAGGAACCCGGGCAGGCCGGCCTCTCGCAGGGCCGAAGGCTTCGTGGTGAGGCCGCCCTCGAAGAGGATGACGACGACCGCCACGATGCTGATGTCGCGGACCAGGGCGGCGTCGTCGACGTTCACCCATCCGAGCACGTCGGATCCGACGACCATCCCGATGGCGAGGGAGAGGAGGGACGTCGGGACGCGCAGACGGTCCGACACACCCACCACCAGGACACCGACCAACAGGAGGATGCCGGCCGTCAGGAGTGGGCCGTCGATGGGGAACTCGACGGTCATGCGGGTTCCTTCCGGTCGGATGACTCAGATCCGAGCCTACAGGAGCCTCACAGCCTCCGTTTCGGCCGGCGCCCCCGTGTGTTCAGGTCAGAAGCCGGAGCACTGGCCTTCCTTGTCACCGAACACCGTGTTGTTCCCCCCGGCGACGGGATCGCTGTTGCCCTCACACTGGAGGTTTCCCTGAACGGTGTTGTCGCGGATCTCGACTCCACCCGTGTTGTCGTCGACCTGGATGTCGCCGTCGACGTCGTTGTTCCGCACCAGGATCTTCCCGGCGTTGTCCTCGAGTTGGATGTTCCCGCCGACCGTGGCGTCGGCCACGGTGACCGCTCCCCCGTCCTCGGCCTGGATGTCGCCGTCGACGAAGGCGTTCTGGTCGACCTGGACGCTGGCGTGGCGTTCGGCCTGGACGTTCCCGTCGACGATGACGCCCGACGCCCGCAGTGTGGCGTTGGAGCGGACTTCGATGTTCCCTTCCACCCTCGTGCCGTCGAGCGTGCACGTCGTGCCCGACTCCACGATCAGGTCACCGCCGACGCTGCCGCCGACGTTGGCGCAGGTGTTGGACGTCGGGGTCGTCGTGGACGTCGTCGAAGTGCTCGACGTGGGAGGCGGGGGCTGGATAGGCGTGAGTCCCAGCGCCCGGGTCAGGAACGAAGCCATCTGGCCCCGGGTGACCAGGTCGTCAGGGCAGAAGAGATCGTTCTGGGGCGGGTTGCAGCCCCGGGTCACGTCCGCCGTCCGGAGCCGCTGGATGTCGCCCTGGAAGACCGAGTTGGCGTCGTCGGTGAAGTAGTCACGTGTTCCCGGGTCGTCGTAGCCCAGTGCCCGGACGAGGAACGCCGCCATCTGACCGCGGGTCACGAACGAGTCGGGGCAGAACCGATCGTTCTGGGGCGGGTTGCAGCCGCGGGTCACTCCCGCCGCGGCGAGGGCCTGGATCTCGGCCTCGAAGACGGAACCGTCGTCGTCTTCGAACCTGTCGTCGCTAGAGCCGGGGAGGTCCAGCGCTCGCACGAGGAAGGCTGCCATCTGCCCTCTCGTGACCGGATCGTCGGGACAGAAGCGGTCGTTCTGCGGCGGGTTGCAGCCGCGGGTTATCCCTTCGGCGGCGATGGCTTCGATGTCGGCTTCGTGGACGCTGCCGTCGTCGTCCCCGAACGAGCCGCCTGGCCCGAGTTGGGCGAGCGCCACGGTGGCGCCCAGCACCACCATCACGATCGACATGCCGAATAGACGTCCGAGTTTCACGACCCCCTCCTCCTCGTTCGGGTTCGCCGACGCGTACCCCAAGGCCACTCCGGCAAACGTCGCTGTATGCGGGTGGCGAAGTCGCGGAGGATCTCGACGAAGCGAGCGTCTTCGATGACGATCCGCGAACAGGTGATGCCCCGCCGCCAATCGGGTGGCG
>Ga0207874_1000400_pt1 | contig 64108 bp, 52 predicted proteins | sample HigsolmetaAR201D_FD_184833 | JGI IMG/M metagenome (GOLD analysis project Ga0207874, IMG submission 184833) | Ionic liquid and high solid enriched microbial communities from the Joint BioEnergy Institute, USA - AR20-1-D (SPAdes) (version 2) ...
CGTCCGGCTCTCCCGAAGCCTCGAGTCGAACATCGAAGCGTCTCGTCTCCGGAAATTTTCAAACTGGATACCTTCGACGAAGTCGAAACCAAGGCCCGAGCGGTCGGGCCCGAGAGCCTCGAGGACGAGAAGTCCTCGGGTAGCTCGCCGAGCCCGCCGGCCGACAGCGCACGATTCGAAGCCGAGGACTGCTCCCGAGCGCCGAGCGAGGCCCTGACGAGGCCAGCCCCTCACCGCTCGTACAGAATCACGTTGTGCACCCTCGCCTCCGATCCCCCCGCGTTCTCGTAAGCGTGCGGGCGGTCGGCAGGGAACGAGACGCTGTCGCCGGGCAGGAGCTCGAGCACTTCGCCGTCGACGTGGAGGCGGAGCGTACCGGAGAGGACGACCAGGAACTCGTGCGTGCCGGGAGCGTGCGCTTCGGATGCGTGGGTGGCGCGTGCCGAGAGGCGAAGCTCGTAGAGCTCGACGAGCGGTGAGGCGCCGGCGGGCGTGAGCGGACGGCTCTCGAGCTTGCCGTCGCGGGAGCGGAGCACCTGGGCGTCGTCGCGACGGAGTATGCTGATGCCCGTCCTCGGCTGACCGAGCAGATCCGCGAACGGGACGCCGAGGCCGACGGCGATCTTCCAGAGCAGCCCCACCGTCGGGTTCGTCTTGCAGGTCTCGACCTGCGACAGCGCCGCGCGGCTCACGCCCGAGGCGCGCGCGAGATCGTCGAGCGACATGCCGCGCAGCTTGCGCTTGTGGCGGACGTTCTCGGCCACGCGTCGCGCGAGCTCGGCGGCGCCGACGTCGTCGCCCCACGACTCGTTCGCCCGATCGGCGCGTCCGCGCGACGACTTCGCTGCGCCGCCGTTCACGGCTCCGGCGCGCGCCTCCGCGCGCGGCTCGCGACGCTCGAACGGAGCGTTCGATGTGGTCGACGTGGAGCCAGGAGGATTGCGCTTGCGTGCAGGCACCGTGTCTCCGCGGAAGTGGGCACGGCGAACGTATCACGGCGTGATCGCGGCGGCATGGGCCGGTGGACGCGTCACGTCGACGACGGGCGTGGCGTTCGAGCGGCGTCGAAGGTCGCCGCAAAGCGCGCGCCCCTCGACCCACCCGCACACACCGGAAGGCGGAGGAGACCACACGGCTCACACACGCTCTCATCGCACGACGAAAAGACGAGCGCGTGGCGCGAGTCGCGAGGACCACGCTACGATGTCTGCCGTGGCGCGGGTGGCCATCAAAGACGCGCTCCGTCCGGGCAGCGTGCTCTCGGGCAAGATCCGCATCGAGCGCGTGGTCGGTCGAGGGTCGATGGGCGTCGTGTTCGAGGCCACCGATCTGCCGCTGCAAAGGCGCGTGGCCGTGAAGGTCATGGCGCCCGGACGCGCCAACGACGAAGAGGCGCGCAAGCGATTCCTTCGAGAGGCGCGCGCGGCGGTACGGCTCTCGAGCCAACACGTCACGCGTCTCATCGACGTCGGCGAGCTCCACGACGGGACGCCGTACCTCGTGATGGAGTACCTCGTCGGGTCGACGCTCGAGGAGGTGCTGCAGCGTGACGGCGTACCGCCGATCGACGTCGCGATCGACTGGGTGCTCCAAGCGCTCGACGGCGTCGCGGAGGCCCATCGCGCAGGCTTCGTCCACCGCGATCTCAAGCCGGAGAACCTGTTCCTCGCCGAACGGCCCGGCCGACCGCCGATCGTGAAGGTGCTCGACTTCGGAACGGTGAAGGACCTCGTGACGAAGTCGACGAAGCTCACGCGGACCGGCTCGACGATGGGCTCGCCGGCGTACATGGCTCCGGAGCAGGTGCGCGCCGAGAACATCGACCAACGCGTCGACGTCTGGGCCATGGGCGTCACGCTGTACGAGCTCGTGACGGGCAGGCTTCCGTTCGGCGGAGAGTCCGTTCCGCAGACGCTCGCAGCGATCCTGCGTGATGCGCCGCTGCCGCTCCGAGTGCATCGCCCGGAAGCTCCACCCGAGCTCCAGGCCGTGATCGACCGCGCGCTCTCGAAGGATCCCGCCGGCCGGTACCCCTCGGCGACGGAGATGCTCGGCGATCTCTCGCTCGTACGCTCGCGGATCGAGCAGATCTACTCCGACACGGCGAAGACCCTGCAGATGGATCGGACGATCCCGATCTCGCGTCCCGACGTCTTCGGCGAGACGACGGACATGCGGATGTTCGAGTGCGACGCGAGCCGCATCCGTCGACGCGTCGTCGTCGCCCCGCCCGAGAAACGGACCATCGCGGAGCGCCCTTCCTCGGGGTCACCCGGCATCTGGACGATCGTGATGGTGGCGGTCGCCACAGCCCTCGCGATCGGCGGGTTCCTCGGCTTCTATCTCTCGTCCAAGCTCTCGGCGTCGCGTCAGGCACCCGTCATGACCGGCACGGGCGACGTGAGCGTCACGCCCGTCGCGACCGTCCCTTCGCCGGGGGCCGTGCAGACGGCCACGGCGCCGACGGCGACCGCGTGGCCGAGGGCGACCGCGATCGTCCCTGCGACGCCGACGCCCGCGGGTCGCGCCGCCGAGACGAAGCGCTGAGATCGCTCAAGCGGACGCTCGACCGACGCGCGCGCACGGCGCGCTCGCGATCCATGCGTCGAGATCGGCCAGGGCGCGCTCGGCCATCGCCTGGTAGCGCTCGCGCTTGCGCAGCCGCGTGTCGGCGGGCGGCGGGATGCAGGCCCACGTGATGTTCGACGGCTGGAACCGATCCACGCGTCGCGACAGATGCGTGCGGATGCCTCCGAGCGCCGTCGTCTCCGGCGGCGGCGTGACCTTCTCGCCGAGGAGCGACTGCGCGAGCATGACGGCGCAGATGAAGCCGCCCGCGGCGCTCTCCACGTAACCCTCGACGCCGGTGATCTGGCCGGCGAGGAACACGTTCGGCAGCGCGCGGAGCTGCATCCTCTCGTCGAGCAGGCGCGGCGCATCGATGAACGTGTTTCGGTGCACGCTTCCGAAGCGAAGGAACTCGGCCTCCTCGAGCCCCGGGATCATGCGGAACACGCGCTGCTGCTCGCCGTACGTCATTCGCGTCTGGAAGCCGACGAGGTTGTACGCCGTCATGGCTTGGTCCTCCGGACGGAGCTGCACGACGGCGTACGGACGACGACCGGTGCGCGGATCCGTGAGGCCGACCGGCTTCATCGGCCCGAACGCGAGCGTGCGCTCGCCGCGTGCTGCCATGACCTCGATCGGCAAGCAGCCCTCGAAGTAGCGGACGTCCTCGAACGATCGCGGCTCGACCTTCTGTGCCTCGAGGATGGCGCGCACGAACGCGAAGTACTCGTCCTTCTCGAACGGGCAGTTCACGTACGCCTCGTCTCCCGCCGCCGTCGCGTCCCTGCCCCCCTCCCCCTCGGGCGCGTCCTCGGAGCCCTTGCCCCATCGCGACTGCCGGAAGACCTTCGACCAGTCGATGGAGTCGGCGCTGACGATCGGAGCGATCGCGTCGTAGTACGCGAGGTGCTCGGCGCCGACGACGCGCGCGAGGTCCGCCGCGAGGTCGTCGCCGGTCAGCGGGCCCGTCGCGAGGATCACCGGCTCCGTCGCGCTCGCCTCGGGGATGCGACGCACGACGGCGTTGCGGACGGTGATCTTCGGATGGGCCATGATGCGCTCGGTGACGGTGGCCGCGAAGACGTCGCGGTCGACTGCGAGCGCGCCGCCGGCCGGAACGCGTGCGACGTCGGCGGCCTGCATCACGAGCGAGCCCGCGCGACGGAGCTCCTCCTTGAGGAGGCCGACGGCGTTGACGAGCGCCGTCCCGCGCATCGAGTTCGAGCAGACGAGCTCGCACAGCTTGTCACTGCTCTGCGCAGGTGTGCGCGCCTCCGGCTTCTGCTCGACCAGCTCGACGGGGATCCCGCGCTCGGCGAGCTGAAACGCCGCCTCGCATCCAGCGAGCCCGCCTCCTACGACAACGACCTTCATTCACCCTCCGACAGCGAACCGTTGCGAGCTTGCCCTACCCATCCGAGGGAAGGAAGTCCAGGCGGGGCGTCACCGAGACGGCCGCAGTGTCACGGTCGTGGTACGCTCCAAACGGATGTCCACACGCGGCGTCAAGCCCGGTGACGTGCTGGGCGGGAAGTACAAAGTCGAGCGGGTGCTCGGCGCCGGCGGCATGGGCGTCGTCGTGGCGGCCAAGCACATCGATCTCGGCCAGCGTGTGGCATTGAAGTTCATGCTGAAAGAGGCGATGACCGAGGCCAACGCCGAGCGGTTCCTCCGCGAGGCGAAAGCCGCGGTCCAGCTCAAGAGCGTGCATACCGCACGCGTCTTGGACGTCGGGCGCCTCAAGAACGGCGAGCCCTTCATGGTCATGGAGTACCTGGAGGGCCGCGACCTCGACGCGGAGCTGCACGCACGCGGGCCGCTCCCGCCGCACATCGCCGTCGACTACATCCTCCAGGCCTGCGAGGCGCTGGCCGAGGCTCACGCGCTCGGAATGATTCACCGAGACGTGAAGCTGAAGAACATGTTCCTCACGTCCGCGGTCGACGGCCGACCGCTCGTGAAGGTGCTCGACTTCGGGCTCGCGAAGCAGCTCGGGTCGCACGGCGACGTCTCCCTCACCGCGACGAACACCGTCTTCGGCTCGCCGCAGTACATGTCCCCCGAGCAGATGCGCTCGGCGAAGGACGTCGACCATCGCAGCGACATCTGGTCGCTCGGCGTCTGTCTGTACGAGCTCTTGACCGGACGCGTCCCCTTCGATGCGTCCGGCGTCGCCGAGATCTGCGCGATGGTCCTCAAGGACCCGGTGCCGCCGCCGTCGCAGTTCGTCTTCGGCCTTCCGGCGGACCTCGAGGACGTCATCCTCCGCTGCCTCGAGAAGGATCCGAACCGGCGCTACCAGTCCGTCGCCGAGCTCGCCTTCGCGCTCCAGAGCTACTCGGCCGACGAGGGCTCGGCGAGGCGCATCCTGCACGTGATGCAGACGACGCAGCGGACGGACATCCCGACGGTGTTCGCGGCGAGCCCGCTCGACGGCCCGAAGACGCTCAACGCGTGGGACTCGGGCGTTCCCAACAGGCGCTCCAGCCGTCTGCTCACGCGGCCGCAGCTCTTCACGGTGATGGGCGTGCTGCTCTTGTTCGGGCTCATCGGGGTCGCGGGCATCGCCCTCTTCGTGACGGATACGGGCTCGACGTCGAGCAACGCAGCCGCGGCCGCCAGCGAGCCTCCTCCCGCGCCGACCGAGGCCGTGATGGAGCTCCCCGACGACCCGCCGACCGCGCCCATCGGCACGGTCATCGGTGCGAGCCCGACGCCCACGATCGAGCCGACGGAGGAGAGCGCGAGCCCGCCCGTCACCGCGGAGCCTGCATCGACGAGCACCTCACGCCTCCGCACGAAGCCCACGACCACCACGAAGCCTGCGACCACGTCGACGAAGACGTCTTCCACCGCGACCGCGACGACGCCGGCGAAGCCTCCCCCGAAGCCGAAGAGCCCCGGGAGCGGCGCCGAGTACATGTGAGCGCGGACGCGGCGCCAGAAATCCACAGCTTCGGCCCGTTTGTGAAAGAATGGGCCTCGATGCGGCGATGCATCACCGTCTTCTCTTGTGTGGTCGCCTTGCTCATGGGCTCGAGCTCCGTGGCCCACGGAGACACCAACACGGCCCGGCGGCACTTCGAGGCCGGCAAGAAGCTCCGTGACGAGGGCGACTGCGCGCGCGCCATCTCCGAGTTCGAGAAGAGCATCGAGGCGGAGAAATCGGTCGGCGGTTACTACAACCTCGGCTTCTGCCACGAGCAGCTCGGCCGCCGGCAGGAGGCGTACGAGGCGTACAAGAGCGCGCAGCAGCTCGCGAGCGCGAAGAAGGACGACCGCCTTCGGGAGATCAGCGGCGCGATCGCGTCGCTCCTCGAGCGGCCGCACATCCGCCTCGTCCTCCCGCAGCCGCTCCCCGACGGGATCCAGATCACGGTCGACGACAAGCTCGTGCCCGAGAGGTTCTACCAGGCGGAGACGGTCATCTTCACGAACGACGCGGCAACGCACGTCGTCGTCGTGACGGCGCCGGGCTACGAGAAGCGGCGCGAGGTCGTCGAGACGAAGCAGGTGAAGCCGATCGAGCTGCGCCGACCGACACCTACCCGCCTCGCACCTTCCCCTCCGCCCGTTCGCGTCGAGAAGCCCTCGTGGACGTGGCAGCACTGGACCGGCCTCGGCTCCATGGTCGTCGGCGCCGGTCTCTTCACCGTCGGGACGGTGATGTTCGTCCAGTACAGGAGCAAGGAAGCCAAGCTCCGCCGAGAGTTCGAAGTGGCGAACCGCTGCGATGCGGACGGCATTCCGGGGTGCACGGGAACCGAGGACCAGCAGCGAAAGGACCTGAAGGCTCGATACGAGGCCAACGAGAGAAGCGCAGACCGGCGGGCCCCCACCATGCTCGGCACCGTGATCGGCGGCGGGCTGATGATGGCCGGCGGTGTCTTCCTCTTCCTCACGGCCCCGAAGTCGACCGTCGCCTCCCCGGCCACGGGACGGACGCGCGTGGCGCCGATGTTCGGCGCGTCGGGACAAGGCTTGCTGATCGAAGGCACCTTCTGAACGTTCGAACGAGCCGCGCGAGCGCTCCGCGTCCGCGCGGAGCACATCGTCGCCGAGCCTTCACCGATCCACCCCTCGCCTCTCGGCTGGACACGACGGAGCGAGAGGCGCAGAGTTTCCATTCGGATGAGAGCTCGTGCGGTGATCGCCCGTCGACAGGTCATCGGCGCGTCCGCGCTGATCCTCGTCGGGTGCAACATGATCAGCGGCGCCGAGAAGCTCACCGTCGCCACGGACGACGACGAGATCGCGCCGCGTGAGCGACGGCCGGCCAGCCAGACGCTCGACGCGGGCGGCTCGAGCCCTTCGAGCGGCGACGGCGGGTCGAGGCACTCGGAGGAGCGCGGCACGGACACGGGTGAAGAGGAGGAAGAGGAGAACGAGCCGCTTCCGACCGAGAAACCCGACGCGAGCTTCGACGCGGCGACCACGGTGCCGCCGGGCTTCATGGACGACTTCGAGCGTCCGGACGGCCCGACGATCGGGAACGGCTGGTTCGAGAAGGAGGACGCGTTCCGCCTCTCGGGAGGCAAGGTCGTCCAGGACGGCAACGGCGATTACTGGAATCGCTTCGTGCGGCGCCCGTGGAGCGAGGCTGTGCGCGACGTGCAGATCGAGCTCGACTTCACCTTCGGTCGCGACGAGCGAACCGACCCGACCATCTACGCGCGGCTCCAGCCGGAGTCCGACGAGTGGGACGTCCTCCGCTGCTACGCGTTCTACGCGACCACCGACTACGTCGCCATCGATCGCGAAGAGGGCACACGCTGGAGGGAGCTCGCAGGAAGCAAGCTCACCCAGCGGCTCGCCGCGGGGCAGACCTATCACTTCGTCTTCCGCGTCCGCGGCACGGATCCGGTCGAGCTCGACGGCGCGATCACGACGATGGACGGCAGGACCGTCGCCACCGTGAGCGCCGTCGACAGCGGCTCGAAACGCATCACGGCCGCCGGACCGATCGGCTTCGGCTCCGGCGACGGCAGCGGCAGCCGCTGGGACAACGTCGTCCAGACGGATCTCTAGCCGACCTCAGGCCCGCTCGACGGCCACGACGCCTTGCACCTTCTGCAAGGCCTTCATGACGTTCTTGAGCTGATTGAGGTCGGAGCAGACGAAGGTGAAGATGTTGATCGCCTTGCCGTCGTCACCCGCTCGGCAGTTCGCCTCGCTGATGTTGATCCCCATGTTGCTGAACGTGTGACCGACGGTGGCGAGGATGCCCGGGCGGTTCGCCGTCACGACGCGAAGCTGGACGGCGCGGTTGATCTTCGCCTTCGCGTCCCAGGTGATCTCGACGCGCCGCTCCGGATCGGTGTCGAACGCCTTCGGGCAGCCGCGGCGGTGGATGGTCACGCCGCGCCCGCGCGTGATGAAGCCGAGGATGTCGTCACCCGGGAGCGGGTTGCAGCACTTCGCGTAGCGGACGAGGACGTCGTCGATGCCGTTCAGGCGGATGCCGCCGTCGTCGCCCTTGATGACCTTGCGGACGAAGCCGGCGATGCGCCCTTCACGCAGCTGCTCGGGCGGCACCGACTCCTTGCCGTCCACCGACGGCGGCGCGAGGACCTCGAGCACGTCCTTCGGATCGATCTTGCCGTAGCCGATGGCGATGAAGAGCTCGTCGACGTTGCCGACCTGCAGCGACTCGAGCACCTTCCGGAGCTCGTTCTCGTTGCGGAGCAGCTTGTTGAGCGAGACCGTCGCCTTCTGGAACTCGCGCTCGAGGAGCTCGCGGCCGAGACGCAGTGATTTCTCGCGCTGCTCCTGGCGGAGGAAGTTGCGGATCTTCGCGCGAGCGCGCGTCGTCACCACGAAGTCGAGCCAGTCCTTGCTCGGCTGCTGCGTCGAGCTGGTGACGACCTCGACGACGTCGCCGTTGCGCAGCTTGTAGCGGAGCGGCTCGAGCTTGCCGTTCACGCGCGCCCCGGTGATGTGCTCGCCGAGCTGCGTGTGGATCGCGTAGGCGAAGTCGACCGGGGTCGCCCCTCGCGGGAAGACGCGGACCTCTCCCTTCGGCGTGAACACGTAGACCTCGTCCTGGAAGAGGTCGACCTTCACGCCCTCGAGGAACTCGGCAGGGTCCTTGAGGTCCTTCTGCCATTCCATGAGCTGGCGGAGCCAGCCGAACTTCTGCGCGTCGCTCTCGGCGATGCCGCCGCCGTTGCGGTCCTTGTACTTCCAGTGCGCGGCGATGCCCCGCTCCGCCACGCGGTGCATCTCGTGCGTGCGGATCTGGATCTCGATGCGCTCCCTGCCCGGGCCGATGACCGTCGTGTGGAGCGACTGGTACATGTTCGGCTTGGGCAGCGCGATGTAGTCCTTGAAGCGGCCGGGCACGGGCGTCCACTTCGAGTGGATGACGCCGAGCGCCGCGTAGCAGTCGCTGACGCTCTCGACCAGCACGCGGAACGCGATGATGTCGTGGATCTGGTCGAGCGTGCTGTCGTTCGCCTTCATCTTCCGCCAGATCGAGTACAGGTGCTTCGCCCGGCCGGTGACGTCGGCGGCGAACCCCTGCTCGGCGAGGCGGCTCGACAGCGTCTTCGAGACCTCCTGGATGTAGCGGTCCCGCTCCTTCTTCGTCTTCTGGATACCGTCGCGGACCGCGGCGTACGCCTCCGGCTCCAGGTACTTGAAGGCGAGGTCCTCGAGCTCGCTCTTGAACGACTGGATACCGAGGCGGTTGGCGAGCGGCGCGTAGATCTCGAGCGTCTCCCGGGCGATGCGCTCCTGCGCCTCGGGCTTCATGTGCTCGAGCGTCCGCATGTTGTCGACGCGATCGCAGAGCTTGATGAGCAGCACGCGGATGTCGCGTGCCATCGCGACGACCATCTTGCGGAAGTTCTCCGCCTGGCGGTCCTCCTTCGAGGTGAAGTTGATCTTGCCGAGCTTGGTGACGCCGTCGACGAGCGACGCGATCTCCGCGCCGAACTCGCGCTCGATGTCCTTCGTCGTCGCGAGCGTGTCCTCCACGACGTCGTGGAGGAGACCCGCGCAGACGCTCGCCGTGTCGAGGCGCAGCTCGGTGATGATCCCGGCAACCGAGGCGGGATGGATGAAGTAGGGCTCCCCCGACTTGCGCTTCTGCCCGGAGTGAGCCTTCTCGCTGTAGTCGTAGGCACGCTTCAGGAGGTCGACATCCGCTGCGGGTTGGTACGCACGGACGCGATCGATGAGCTCCGAGGCCTGAATCATGTAGCAAGCAACTGGGCGTCGTCAGGACGGAAGCCGGCCACGCACAGCCCTAGTTTCCAAACTAACACCCCCAAAAAACCCGGGCAACGTCGCCGCAGGAAGCCACCCGGCCGCATCCCACTTGCCGAGGAGAGACCGTCGACTACGAAGTCGACGTCGCTCGCCGGCGTCTCCGTCTCTCTTCCGCGCGCGCTTCTGTTTGGGACCGGGGGCGTCATTTTTCCGTCATGCTCGGTCCGGCACGCCGGGGGCTTTTCGAGCTCGGGTGTTCTCGAAACTCGCCCTCGAACCGACCTATGATCCTTGCTCGAGCGATTCTACCCGAAACGCGAGGCCACGGTTGGACGTCCAGCGACCGACGATACCCGAAGCCGGACCGGGGGATGCGAGCCATCCGGACGGCGAGCGCCGGGCGTCGCAGGAGCGCTCGCGGTCGGCTTCGGAGCCCCACGAGGCCCCCGCCGGGCGTGGAGACCACACCCCTCGCGACACGGTGAAGGCCGCCGAGCCCGGCACGCGCGTGTCGCTGGCAACGCTGCCCTCGCTCACCGGGCAGACGATCGACCGGTACACGGTCGAGGCGCTGATCGGCAAGGGCGGCATGGGCGAGGTCTACCGCGCCGTCGACGGTCGACTATGGCGCAAGGTCGCGCTCAAGGTCCTGCGGCCCGACAACCACCGACCGGACGCGGTCGCCAGGCTCTTCCGCGAGGCGCGCGCCGCTGCGGCGCTGACGCATCCGAACGTCGTCACCATCCACGACATCGGCGAGAGCGGGGGCATCTTCTACATCGTGATGGAGCTCGTGAGCGGCGTGCCTCTGCTCGCGTACGTGGGCGACGAGCGCATCTCGCTCGCGCGAAAGCTCCGCTGGCTCACCGACATCGCCCGAGCGCTGGCGTGCGCGCACAAGGCCGGCGTCATCCATCGCGACGTGAAGCCGTCGAACATCATGATCTCGGAGGACGACGTCCCCAAGGTGCTCGACTTCGGGCTCGCGAAGCCGATCGAGCCGAAGAGCGTCGACTTCCAGACGCAGATGGGCCAGCTCGTCGGCACGGTGCGGTACATGGCGCCCGAGCAGCTCGTCGGCGCGGAGGCCGACGCACGGAGCGATCAGTACGCGTTCGCCGTCATGGCGTACGAGGTCCTCTCGGGCCGGTACCCCGAAGGCCATCGGCTCGGCACGCACCCGCCGCTCGACACCGTCATCCCCGGGTTCCCGAAGGACGGCGCCGCCGTGTTCGCGCGGATGATGCAACGGGCACGCGAGGAGCGGTTCCCGTCGATGAACGACGTCGTCACCGCGCTCGACGACCTCGCCCACCAGCGGCCGCCGCGTGTACCGCTGCCGTCGGACGCGGCCGCGAAGGAAGGACGGAAGCGCGAGGCCTCCATCGCGGACACCGTCCGCGATCCCGGCCTGTCGGACACGGCCCCGCCTGCCGCCGGCACGACCCTCGAGCTACCGTCGACGACGCTGCCCTCCCCCGGCGCGTTCGTGCAACGCCAGGCCGCGCACGCGCGAGCGCACGGCACCATCCGCACGCTGCTCTCGCGCGAAGCTCCTGCAGAGCTCGCCCTGCTCCGGGCCGCGCCGCCCGGACAAGCGACGAAACGGCTCGAGGCGATCAAGAACGCGAAGAAGGGCTCCTCGGCGGCCCCCACGCTCGTCTCCAAGATCGATCCGACCGAGCACGCCGAGAAACGCCCCGAGCCGCCGGCGCCGGAACCGAGCCCGGCCGCGCAGCCCGAGGCGGCCCCTTCGAACGCGAGCGCCACCCCGGCCGAGACGCCTTCCCCGCCCGCGACGGGCGGCGCGGCGCCCGCGCCGCGCTCGCTTCCGATGGTCCCGCTCGTCGTCGTCGCAGCGCTCGTCGTGCTCGCGGCGTTCGCGGGCACGTACCTCGGGACGAAGGCGCGTGCGCCCGCGGCGCCGATCGACACCACCGCGCCTCGCAACGTCGAGCCCACCCCGTGACATCCATCTACGTCCACTTCCCTTGGTGCCTGGCGAAGTGCCCGTACTGCGACTTCGTCAGCTATGCGGTCGAGCGCGACGCGATCGATCACGCCGGATACGCCGATGCGGTCGTCCGCGAGGCGGAGCTCCGCGCGCGCCAGCTCGAACGCCGGACGGGCGGCTCTCGCCCGACGATCGCGACCGTGTTCTTCGGCGGCGGCACGCCGAGCCTGTGGGAGCCGCGCGAGCTCGGGCGCGTCCTCGCACGGCTCCGCGCGATCTTCCCGTTCGAGGAGGACGTCGAGGTCACGGCCGAGTGCAACCCGACCTCGCTCGACGGCGAGCGGGCGCGCGCGCTGCTCGACGCCGGCGTGAACCGCCTGTCGATCGGCACGCAGTCGCTCCGCGCCGACCAGCTCCGCTTCCTCGGGCGCCTCCACGATCCCGAGGGCGCGCAGGCGGCGGTGCGCGCCGCGATGGAAGCGGGCGCGCCGCGCGTGTCGACCGACCTCATCTTCGGCCTGCCCGGCCAGACGCCGGAGGATGCCCGCGACCAAGCGGAACGGCTCGCGAGCGCCGGGCTCCGCCACCTGTCCTGCTACCAGCTCACGATCGAGCCCGGGACCCAGTTCGGCGAGCGCAAGAAGCGCGGGCTCTTGCCCATGGCGGACGAGGGCGACGTCGCCGAGGCGTTCCTCGCGATCGACGAGGCGCTCGAACGGCGCGGCCTCCGTCACTACGAGATCTCGAACTACGCCGAGCCCGGACACGAGGCCCGCCACAACATCGCGTATTGGCGAGGCGACGACTACGTCGGGCTCGGCTGCGCCGCCTTCGGCTTCACGCGGAGCGGCTCGACCGGCGTCCGATGGCGGAACGCGATCGTCCCGAAGGACTACGTCGCGCGCACCCGCTCGGCCCACGCGCGCATGCTACAGGGCGAGATCGAGCCGATCGGAGAAGGCGACGGCGTGACCGTCATGGCCGAAGAGCTCGACGCCGACGCGCTCCTCCGCGAGCGGATCATGCTCGGTCTCCGGATGGTGGAGGGCGTCGACCTCGGACGCGCACGCGACGAGCTCGGCGTGGATCCGTGGACGACCGAGCGCCTGCGCACGGTCGACACGCTCGTGGCCCGCGGCCGCCTCGTGCGCGAGGGCGACGTCCTCCGCGTGCCTCGCGGCGCGTGGCTCTTCACCGACGACACCGCGTCGCGCCTCTTCTGAGCGCGGGTCACCGACGCGTCGCGACGATCGCGATCCGCCGCGGAGCGAGCTGCGCGTCGCCGTAGCTCCGCGAGCTCTCCACGTCGAAGCCCTCGCGCTCGAGCCACGCGCGCAGATCCGGCTCGTCGAACAACGCGACGTGGTGGACCTCCCTCGCCCGGCGATAGCGGTCGCGCGAGGGCGAGCCGTCGAGCACGAACGTGTCGATCGTCCGTGTGAGGCGCGCCGTCGTCCTGTCCTCCTTCGTCTCGGAGAGGATCGCCCATTCGTCGGCGCTCCTCCACGCGCGCGCGTCGAGCGACGGCCCCGACGCCTCGATGACGTCGAAGACGAAGAGGCCCCCCGGCGAGAGCGCGGCCGCGACCTTCGCGAAGAAGGCCCGGAGCGTCGCCTGCGCGTCCGTGCCCGGCGCGTGGTACGTGAGCGGCTCGCCCACGGCGAGGACCGCCTCGCACGGCGGGAGCTCGATCGCGTAGGCGGACGCCTGGACGAAGCGCGCCGACGGCGCGGCGATCCGGGCGTACTCGAGGAGCGCCCCGGAAGGCTCGACCGCGATCACCTCGAAGCCGGCCTCGACCAGCGCGCGTGTCGTCACGCCCGCCCCGCAGCCGACGTCGATCACGCGCTTTATGGGCACGCGTGCGCCGCGCAGCCGCGCGATCAGGTACGGGGTCGCGCGCGCGGCGAGATCGCCGAACGCCGCGGCCTGGACGAACGCGAGGTCTCGTTCGTAGAGGGCCATGAAGGGGCTCACTTTACGCTAACCTCGCGCCCATGTCCGGCGAGGCGATGGCATTGCGCTGGGAGCTCTTCGGCTTCGCCGACCTCGGCGTCTCCTCGCTCTACGAGGCGCTCGCGCTCCGGCAGCTCGTCTTCGTCGTCGAGCAGAGCTGCCCATACCTCGACTGCGATGGAAAGGATCGCGACGCGCTCCACCTGCTCGGCCGCGACGAACGCGGACGGCTCGTCGCGTACGCGCGCCTCTTGCCTCCGGGCGTGAGCTACCCCGAGGCGTCGATCGGCCGCGTGGTCACCCACCCCGACGTGCGCCGGCGCGGCGCCGGCAAGGAGCTCATGCGGCAAGCCATCGCGCGTGTCGAGTCCGCTTTCGGGCCCGGACCGATCCGCATCGGCGCGCAGGTCTACCTTCGCCGCTTCTACGAAGGATTCGGCTTCCGCGTCGCCGGCGACGAGTACCTCGAGGACGGCATCCCCCACGTGGAGATGCTCCGATGACGGGCGGCCGACGACCGAACGCACCCGATCCACCGCGTCCGCGCGACGTCGAACGCTGGCATCGGTGGTATGAGTGTCGCCCATGCGCCCTGCCGCCTGCTTCGCCGTCCTCGTCGCTTCGAGCCTCGTCGGGATGGCCGCGCACGCGGACCTGATTCCGCCGCGGCCGAAACCGAGCCCGACGGCTTCCGCCACGAAGGCGGACACGACCGCCGCCGCGCCCGCGTCCACGGCGAAGCCCGCCGGCGAGAAGCCAGCGAAGGGCGATCCCGGAGCCGACGAGCCCGCGGCCGACGAGCCCGCGGCCGACAAGCCCACGGCCGACAAGCCCGCACCGAAGCCCGCTCCCACGCCGCGCCCGCCGAAGCCCGCTGCGGACAAGAGCCCCGAGACCGCGAAGAAGCCGGAGCCGATCCCGAAGCTCCACTTCGCAGTCCGGCGCGTGAAGCTCGAGAACGGCCTGCGCGTCGTGCTGCTCCCCGACACGACGACGCCGACGGTGGCGATCCACGTCGCCTACGACGTCGGCGGACGGAACGAGGAGCGCGGGCGATCGGGCTTCGCGCACCTCTTCGAGCACATGATGTTCCAGGGCTCGGCGAACGTGGCGCGAGGCGAGCACTTCCGGCTCGTCACGAGCCACGGCGGCATCCTGAACGGCACGACGAGCGAGGACAGCACGAACTACTTCGAGATGCTGCCGTCGAGCGAGCTCGCGCTCGGCCTCTGGCTCGAGGCCGATCGCATGAAGTCGCTGGACGTCTCGCAGCAGAACTTCGAGAACCAGCGTGCGGTGGTGAAGGAGGAGTACCGCATGCGCGTCGAGAACGCCGCGTACGTGCCGGCCGAGATGCGCCTGCAGGAGCTCGTCTACCGAGGCTATTGGCCGTACGAGCACTCGCCGATCGGGACGATGCGCGACCTCGACGCCGCGGAGCTCTCCTGGGTCCGCGAGTTCCACGCGCGCTACTACGCGCCGAACAACGCGGTCCTCGCGATCGCCGGCGACTTCGACGAGTCCCAAGCGCTGGCGCTCGTGCGCCAGTACTTCGGCGACGCGAAGCCCGCGAACACGCCGAAGCTCGAGCTGCCGCCGCTCCCGGAGCAGACGGCGCCGCGGCACGCGGTCGTCGAGGACGCGCACGCGAAGCTGCCGGCGATCTTCATGGGGTGGGCCGGCCCGCCGAGCGGCGACGCCGATCACTACGCGCTGAAGCTCGCCGCGCGGATCCTGGGCGACGGCGAGAGCTCTCGCCTGTACCGCGCGCTCGTGCGCGAGCGACCCCTCGCGATCGCCGTCGACGCCGGGATGCGCGGGCTCCGAGGCCCGGACATGTTCGAGCTCGTCGTGAAGCTCGCGAGCGGCGCGAGGGTCGCGCAGGCACGGAAGATCGTCGACGGGCTCCTTTCGGACCTGGCACGGCTCGGACCGAGCGACGAGGAGATGAAGAAGGTCCGCGCCCGCGTGCAGGCGCGCTTCCTCCTCGGGCTCCAGTCGAACTTCGCCCGCGCGCAGACGCTCGCCGAGCTCGAGCTCTTCAGGGGCGACGCGTCGCTCGTCAACGAGGAGCTCGACAAGTACCTCGCCGTCACCAAGGACGACGTCAAACGCGTCGTCGCGAAGTACCTGACGGCGAACCGGCGGAGCATCGTCGAGGTCAAGCCCGGGACCAACGGCCACGCGAAGGAGGAAGGAGCGAAGAAATGAGGTCCGCGCGCACGTTCCTCGCCGCCGCCGGCCTGCCGATCCTCGTGCTCGCCGCCGCCTGCGCGGGACCGACGGCCACGAGCACGGGATCCGGGAAGGTCGATCTCCCCTTCACGGACGGGCTCGCACGGCACGCACGAAGCGAGAGCCCGAAGCGTCAGAGCCCGCCGCCGTCCGGCATCCAGCGCGACGTCACGTTCCCTGCGATCCTGCGCTCGAAGCTCGCGAACGGCCTGAGCCTCGACGTCGTGAGGAGCCGGACGCTGCCGATCGTGCAGGTCAGGCTCGTGGTCCGCGCCGGCGCGGGCTACGGCGCGCAGCCGGGCGTCGGCGAGATCACCGCGCAGATGCTGAAGGACGGAGGCACCCGCACGATGTCGAGCGCCGAGGTGCTCCGTCGGGTCGAGACGCTCGGCGCCGATCTGTCCGTCCGGAGCGAGCCCGACGCGACCGTGCTCGCCATGGCGCTCACGAAGGACAAGGTCGCCGAGGGTCTCGCGATCCTGTCCGAGGTCGTCCGCGAGCCGCGCTTCGACGGCGAGGAGCTGAAGCGACTGAAGGCGCGCGCGACGGACGAAGCCGAGGACGCGGCGCGCGCCGACGGGAGCTACACCGCCGCGTGGCTCGTGTTCCACGAGCTGTTCCCGCAGGGACACCCGTACCACGTCTACGGTGCCCTCCCTTCGCAGATCGCGAAGGTCGACGCCGCGCGCGTGCGGGAGCACCACAAGCGCTTCTTCGTCCCGAAGAACGCGACGCTCGTCCTCGCCGGCGACATCGACGAAGCCACCGCGAAGGACCTCGCGCAGAAGCACTTCGGGTCGTGGAGCGGCGGCGAGCCCCCCGAGATCGACTTCCCCGCGCCGAAGGCCCCGGACGCGACGCGGGTGCTCGTCGCCCATCGACCGAAGAGCGCGCAGTCCGAGATCTACGTCGCGACGCTCGCGCCCGAGCGCAAGACCGAGCGCTGGGCGCACGTCCGCGTCGCCAACCAGATCCTCGGCGGAGGCGTCGCCAGCCGGCTCTTCTCGGACGTGCGCGAGCAGCGATCCCTCGCGTACAGCACGGGCGCGCAGATCTTCGAGCTGTCGCACGGCCCGCAGCCGGTCGTCTTGTACGCCGGCACCGAGACGGCGAAGACCGCGCAGGCCGTCGCCGGGCTCGTCGAGAACATGAAGAAGATGCGGACGCAGCCGCCCACGCCGCAGGAGACCGAGACGGCGCGACGGTACCTGAGCGACGTCTTCGCCATCCGCATGGAGACGCTCGGCGCGATCGCGGAGATGGTCGTGACGCAGGAGACGTTCGGCCTGCCGGACGGCTATTGGGACCGATACCGGAAGGAGATCCGGGCGACGGAGGCGAAGGACGCCGCGGAGATGGCGCGCGCGATGTACGGTGACGAGGCGCTCGTCGTCGTCGCGGGCGACGCCGACGTCATCGGTCCCGAGCTCGCTCGTTTCGGAGAGGTCACCGTCCACGACCCCGAGAACGAGTTCAAGGTCACGAAGACGATCCCGGCGGCGAAGTGACGATGCGCCAGGAACAGGAGACGAGATGAGCGCGGCCAAGAAGAAGACGACGGCGAAGAAATCGACGGCCCGCCGCCCGAAGCGGCGGCAGTCGCCGGAGAAGCGCGGCGACTTCCGCGCGCAGCGCGCGGCCGAGCCGAAGAGCGAAGAGGCGAAGGCGGCCGCGCGCCAGGCGCGGGCGCTCTCGGGCAAGCAGGTCCGGCATCTCCGAGCGCTGGGGCACCACCTCGATCCGGTCGTGCAGATCGGGAAGGAGGGCATCACCGACGGCGTCGTGGCCGCCACCCGCGCGGCGCTCCTCGCGCACGAGCTCGTGAAGGTGAGGCTTCTGCCCGAGGCCCCGGTCGATCGGAAGCTCGCCGGCGAGGAGCTCGCCGAGCGCGCCGGAGCCTCGCTGGCGCAGACGCTCGGGCGCACGCTCCTCCTCTACAAGCGGCACCCGCACAAGCCACGGATCGAGCTTCCTCGCTGAGCTCCGGAGACGAGGCCCGGGCCCCGGCGCGGGATTTCGCGCGCCTCGGGGGCGCGAACCGCTACCCTAGAAGCTCGGGCCATGGTGCGGAAGTGCAGCCGATGCGGTCAGGTGCACGACGCCTACACGGGCTGCACGCTCATGGGCGCCTTCGGACGCCCCACCGTCGTCGGTGAAGACGAGGCGCTCGTCGGCAGCGTCGTGGCGGAGCGCTACCGCGTCGGGGACGTCCTCGGCCAGGGCGCGACGGGCACCGTCTTCGCCGTCGAGCACGTGAGCTTCGGGCGCCCCGCCGTCATGAAGGTGTTGAGGCCTCGTCACGCCGACGCGGGCCTCGTCGCGAGGGTGTTCCACGACGAGGCGCGGGCCGCCTGGAACGTCACCCATCCCTGCCTCTGCGAGGTGTTCGACGTCGGCGCATTGCCGGACGGGACGCCGTTCTTCGTGACGGAGAGGCTCGAAGGCGAGACGCTCGCCGCCCGGATCGCGCGCGACCGCATGTCGCTCGGGTCCGCGGTCGACGTCGTCATGCAGATCCTCTCGGCGATGGCGACCGTCCACGCTCGTCATCTGCTCCTGCGAGACCTCCGGCCGCAGAACGTCTTCCTCGTCCACCGCCGCGGCTGCCGCCCGCTCGTGAAGATCCTCGACTTCGGGCTCGCGAGCCTCACGTCGCTCGAGATCGTCCGACGGGAGTGGGAGACCTTGCCCGACACCGCCGGCGCGCGCACGGGCTTGGGCGCGGTCCCGTACTACGTCTCGCCGGAGCGGACGCGCGGCGAGCAAGGCATCGAGCCGGCGAGCGACCTGTTCGTCGCGGCGGTCATCCTCTACGAGGCGCTCACGGGCGAGCGTCCGTTCACGGCCCCGTCGTTCGAAGGGATCCTGCGCCAGATCTGCCAGGGCCGGCCGGTACCGCTCCACGAGCGTAGGCCCGACGTGCCCGCCGAGCTCGGCGCGTTCGTCGCGCGCGCCCTCTCCCCGAGTCCGCGAGCGCGCCCCACGTCGGCGAAGGACATGCAGGACGAGCTCCGCGCGATCTTCGAGAACGTGCGGCGCCCGTCGCCCGCACATGCCCCGGCCCGACCGGGCTCGCGGCCGGATCAGGAGGTCGCCGCCGGCCGCACGCCTGCCGCGCCCGGGAAAGAGCCCGGCGAAGCGGCGAGCCTCGCCGGCGAGCCCACGCGTCCGCGCTTCGGCGACGTCTATGCGGACGAGACCGAGACCCAACGAACGAGGCGCGCGATCGACGCCCTGCCCGCGTTCGAGGGCCTCGACTCCGGGAGCTTCGCGGTGAGCGACGACGACGTCGCGACCGAGGCCCTTCCGGCGCACCCGGCGCTCGTCGACGAAAGCCTCGGGGAGCCGGCGGACCGGACCCTTCAGGTGTCCGCGCACGGGAGACCACCCGGCGCGATCGCTCCGACGGAGACCCTCGCGGAGGACGAGGAGACCGAGACGATGCGGCTCGCTCCGGAGCTGCGCGCGCGCGTCGAGGAGCTGACGTCAGGCCCGCCGTCCGAGGTGGCTCGGGTGCAGCCGGCGCCCGTGATTCGCCGCCCCAAGCCCTAGATGTCGTGCGATCCGCGCCCCCCACACGAGGCGCTCAACCTGTGGAAAACACCTGAACGGCTTGGGGCTGGCCAGTTGGATACCTGACCACGACACCTGAACGGAAGTGAGTCTTGTCGCGCGTTTAGGTACGGTGGACAGAACGCCTCCCCGAGGGCTCTTTCGTCGTCCATGTAGGTACCAGATGATGGATGCATTTAATCTGGACACCACAAGATGTTGGGGTTAGAAACCTCCCTCGCCCGTCGCGGTCGCATGGGCAAAGCTTGCTCGTGCGCGCGGCAGGGCCGTCATCGACGGGGAGGATTCGTGCAGTTTGTTCAGTAGTGCACGGCAACCGAGCAAAGCACGAAGTTCCTGAACAGGTTTTCAACACCTGAACGGAAGTCTGAACGAGCTGCACGTGTTCTTCACGTCGGGACATGCGCCAAGCGGCGAAGCGAAGTGGTCAGGGAGTGAGGTGGGGTCCACCTTCGGCGCATCGCGTCGAAGGCTTCGGCCCCGAGGTCCGTGGTGCATCCAGCCCTCGGCGTTCCGCACGACGAAGCCTTGCTGAGAGCTGAATGCTGGGTGCTCCAGGGTCCGCGAGGGGGATGGTCTGTCTTTTCGGACGCGCGGCCGTCCGATCCAATCGGTCGCTCGACGAGGAGAACGTCTCGTCCCTCTCCGGGGCGAAGGTGAACGAAACCAATCGTTGCCGGAGCGCGTCGGCCGTCCGGGCCGATCGAGCCCCCGGGCCGCATTCGGTCTTGGGCTCGACGGAGCGGGCGTACGGTCGCGCTCGCGGTTGCGGGAACCGAGCCGGCCTCGGTCTCGCGGGAGTGCGCAAATATGGCTACGTCTTTCGGAGTGGGTGGTCCTCGGGATGGGCGCCTTGGTGCCAACGGTGAGGCAACCAGGAACATGCGGACGAAAGCGCAAGACAAAGGCAAGGCGCGACCCGGGCAGCAGCACCGGGTGAAGGACTCGAGCGGCCAGAAGCACAACGGCGGCGCTCGCGCCGAGTCCAGCCAGCGCACCCAGCAGGGCCGCGCTCGCGGCGCTCGCGGCATCTCCATCGCGCGCATGTACACGCGTCCGGGCATCGATCCGCTCGAGGACGGCGCGCCGGGCTTCCCGACCCCGACCGGCCAGCCGACGCAGCTCGTCTACGAGCGCCGCTCGAGCGTCATCACGAACCCGGACGGCTCGATCGTCTTCAAGATGGAGGGCGCGGAGATCCCGTCGACGTGGAGCCAGCTCGCGACGGACATCGTCATCTCCAAGTACTTCCGCAAGGCCGGCCTCTACGGCGATCCGAAGCAGGGCGAGAAGAGCGTCCGTCAGGTCGTCTACCGCATCGCGCACACGATCCGCGAAGCGGGCGAGCAGCTCGGCGGCTACTTCGCGACGAAGGCGGACGCGGACGCGTTCGAGGCGGAGCTTTCCTTCCTCATGATCCACCAGGTCGGCGCGTTCAACTCGCCGGTCTGGTTCAACTGCGGGCTCTGGGCGCAGTACGGCATCACGGGCTCGGGCGGCAACTGGGCCTGGGACTGGAACGCGCGCGACGACGCGAAGGGCGGCCCCACGCCCGTCATCGAGACGAAGAACGCGTACGAGCGCCCGCAGTGCTCGGCGTGCTTCATCCAGTCGGCGCATGACGACCTGATGGCCATCTACGAGCTCATCAAGTCGGAGGCGCGCCTCTTCAAGTACGGCTCGGGCACCGGATCGAACTTCAGCGCGATCCGTGGTCGCCAGGAGAAGCTCTCCGGCGGCGGTACGTCGAGCGGCCTCATGAGCTTCCTCGAGGTCTTCGATCGCGCCGCCGGCGCGACGAAGTCGGGCGGCACCACGCGGCGCGCCGCGAAGATGGTCTGCCTCGACATGGACCATCCGGAGATCGTCGACTTCATCAACTGGAAGGTCCGCGAGGAGAAGAAGGCGCAGGCCCTCATCGCCGCCGGCTACTCGAGCGACTTCAACGGCGAGGCGTACCACACGGTCAGCGGTCAGAACTCGAACAACTCGGTGCGCGTGACCGACGAGTTCATGAAGGCCGTCGAGGCCGGCGGGAAGTGGCAGACGATCATGCGCACGACCGGCGAGGTCTGCGACACGTACGACGCGAAGGATCTCTGGCGTCAGATCGCCGAGGCCGCGTGGGCGTGCGCCGATCCCGGCGTGCAGTACGACACGACGATCAACCGGTGGCACACCTGCCCGAACTCCGGGAAGATCAACGCGTCGAACCCGTGCTCCGAGTACATGTTCCTCGACGACACGGCGTGCAACCTCGCGTCGATCAACCTGACGAAGTTCCTCCGCGAGGACGAGAACGGGAACCAGACCTTCGACATCGAGGGCTTCCGCCACGCCTGCCGGATCTTCTTCATCGCGCAGGAGATCCTCGTCGACCTCTCGAGCTACCCGACGAAGGAGATCGCGCGGAACAGCCACGACTTCCGCCCGCTCGGCCTCGGCTACGCGAACCTCGGCTCGCTCTTGATGCAGATGGGCGTGCCGTACGACTCGGACGAGGGGCGCGCGATCGCCGCGGCGCTCACCGCGATCATGTGCGGGAAGGCGTACGCGACGAGCGCCGAGATGGCGTCGTCGAAGGGCGCCTTCAAGGCCTTCGCGAAGAACCGTGAGCCGATGCTCCGCGTGATGCGGATGCACCGCGACGCGGCCTACCAGATCAACCGCGACAAGTGCCCGGCCGATCTCTACAAGGCCGCGTGCGAGGACTGGGACCGCGCCGTCCAGCTCGGCGAGCAGCACGGCTACCGCAACGCGCAGGCGACGGTGCTCGCCCCGACGGGCACGATCGGCCTGCTCATGGATTGCGACACGACCGGCGTCGAGCCCGACTTCGCGCTCGTGAAGTACAAGAAGCTCGCCGGCGGCGGCTACTTCAAGATCGTCAACCAGTCGGTCCCGTCGGCGCTCAAGCGGCTCGGCTACAGCGCGACGGAGATCCAGGAGATCGTCGCGTACGTCACGGGCACGAACACGCTGCTCGCGGCGCCGCACGTCAACCGCAAGACGCTCAAGGAGCGCGGCCTCACGGACGCGGAGCTCGCGAAGGCCGAGGCGGCCCTCCACGGCGTCTTCGAGCTCGATCAGGCCTTCGCGCCGTGGGTCCTCGGCGAGGAGACCTACGAGCGCCTCGGCATCACGAAGGAGGCGCGCTCGACGCGCGGCTTCTCGTTCCTCCAGTTCCTCGGCTTCAAGAAGGAGGAGATCGAGGAGGCGCAGGACCACATCATCGGCCGGATGACGATCGAAGGCGCGCCGTACCTCAAGCCCTCGCACTATCCGGTGTTCGACTGCGCGAACCGCTGCGGGAAGACCGGCCAGCGCTTCCTCGCGCCGATGGCCCACATCAAGATGATGGCGGCCGTCCAGCCGTTCCTCTCGGGCGCGATCTCGAAGACGGTCAACCTGCCGAACGACGCGACCGTCGAGGACGTGCAGGCGATCTACGAGGAAGGCTGGCGCCTCGGCCTCAAGGCCGTCGCGCTCTACCGCGACGGCTGCAAGGCCTCGCAGCCGCTCTCGACGTCGTCGAAGGACAAGGACAAGGACGCCGAGAAGGCGGAGGCCAAGACCGCGCAGGAGCCGAAGGCGATCGCCGACGACAAGCAGCTCCCGCCGCTCGCGCCCATCCCGAAGACGAGCGCGCCGCAAGACCCGACGCAGCTCACCCTGGGGATCGGGCCGTACGCGACGGGCGGCTCGCGGCCGAAGGGCCTGCGCGTGCGCCTGCCGAAGAAGCGTGTCGGCTTCACGCAGGAGGCGCGCGTCGGCGGCCACAAGATCTTCCTCCGCACCGGCCAGTACGAGGACGGCACGCTGGGCGAGATCTTCATCGACATGCACAAGGAGGGCGCCGCCTTCCGCTCGATGATGAACTGCTTCGCGATGGCCGTGTCGATCGGCCTCCAGTACGGCGTGCCGCTCCAGACCTACGTCGATCAGTTCACGTTCACGCGCTTCGAGCCGCAGGGCATCGTCGAGGGCCACCCGTACGTGAAGATGGCGACGTCGATCGTCGACTACCTCTTCCGCGTCCTCGCCGTCGAGTACCTGGGCCGCTACGACCTCGCGCACATCAAGCCCGAGGGTGAAGGCGCGATCCCGCACGTCGGCTTCGTCGGCGGCGGGCGCAGGGAGGACCGCGCGAGCGACAGCGAGCTGCCGAACTCGCTCGCGTACACGAAGGAGGCCGTCGCCCGCTCGGCCGCCGAGGCGGAGCCGCTCGAGCACATGCCGACGGTCCACTCCTCGAGCACGTCGCACGAGGCGCCGGCCGCGAACCCGCTCGACGCCCAGCTCGATGCGATGATGGGTGACGCGCCCGTCTGCGACGTCTGCGGGCACATCACCGTGCGCAACGGCGCCTGCTACAAGTGCCTCAACTGCGGCAACTCGATGGGCTGCTCCTGATCCGTCGAGCGTGACGAGGCGGCGACCGCGCCGACGGAGCGGTCGCCGCCGTGCGCCGTGAGCGCGAGATCCGACCGTCGGTCACGCTTCCTTATCTCGTCAGTCTCCTGGGCCGCGGCTACCGCCGTGCAGGCCGCCGAGGGGCGTCCTCGCACGCGCGGTCCCGCGGCCCCGGAGCATGAAGATCCTTGCGGACTCCCCGACCCGGCCGAGGTGGCGACCGGAGCTGAAATGGGCGAACCGAAGATCATCACCGTTCCGTCGACGGACGACGGGCGCGTCGCGTCGCGACGGCACCGTCCTCTGTCGGAGACGAGCTCGCTCGACGTCGCGAGCACGCATCCGTCCTCGCACCGAATGACCGGCGAGCTCCGCGCGTCGCTCTGGAAGATCGTCCACGCATTCCTCTTCGCCCCGCACGCGCACGAGACGCGCGCGGTGACCGAGCGGCCCGCGGTCCAGAAGCTCTGGCGCTCCCCTCCCCTGTCGGGCAATCCCGCGCGCATGCCGGAGGACGTCGCCGAGCTGCTCGAGAGCTGGTTTTCCCTCGTCGAGCCGAGCGACGTGCTCGAGTTCGTCGAGAGCGCGCACGACAGCCTCGATGCGCCGCTCCGAGCGAGCTTCGCCGAAGCGTGCAACGCCGAGCTCGCACGCGCAGGCTTCGGGCATCGGCTCGAGACGACGGCGGGCGCCGCGATCGCTCCCGGCGCCTGCTTCGAGGTCTGGGCGACCTGATCGCTCGGGCCCCCCGTCGTCGGTCAATCGTCCGACGATCCGCTCGGCGTCGCGAGCAAGACGTGCTCCTTCGTCTGCGGCATCCGCGAGCCCGTGGTCTGGCCGTTCGTCGAAGCGGCGAGCAGGACGTGCTCGCGCGTCTGCGGCATCACGCTCTCGTCGGATCCCGGCTCGCTCGCGGCCGCGACCAGGACGTGCTCGCGAGTCTGGGGCACCGGCGGGTCGTCGTCGCCCGCGGTGATCACGTCTCCGCGCGTGAGGGCCTGCGCGGTCGTGTCGAAGGCCTCGCCGTCCGTGCCGTCCTCGAGTGCACATCCGGTCGCGCCGAGCCCGAAGGTGGAGACGAGGATGAGGGCGAGAATGGACGTGATGCGCTTCATGGTTCCGTATGTCCTTTGCTGGTGAGGGTCGAACGTCGCGGCCCCGTGGCCGCCGACCCTCGGACCTCAGCACGCGCCAGGCCAAGTCCGCGGTGCAACGATTCCGCGCACTTGCGATGCGAGGCGTCGCGAAATCCCGTCATTCACGAAGATTCGTGAGGACGTCGCCGCGAGAACTCGCGACGAACCATCGATCGGTTCGCCGATAGACGGCCGCCATGGCATTTCGGACTCGTCGGGACGAGGAGGGCGGGCGTGCACTGGACGTTCGCGCTGGTCGTCTGCGCGCAGTGCGGGCGGTCGGACACGTTCACGCTGAACGGCCCGGAGATCGGCCAGAGGATCCCCGGCGCCTACTTCGCTTCGTGCGCCCTCGGCGCCTGATGCGCCTCACCGCGCCTCTCACCCTCGAGGCATTCGTCGAGAAACCTTCATCGGCTTCTTCACGCGGCCTTCCTTCGAGGGCTTCTTCGCGGAAGGCTTCTTCGCCGAGGCCTTCTTCGCCGGCTTCTTCGCGGATGCGTCCTTCGAGGCAGCCTTCTTCGGCGGCTTCTTCTTCGAAGGACACGCAGCTCCGGGACCGCCGTCTCGTCCTTCTCCGACGCTCGACCGCCGTACGGATCGCGGGATGCTCCTTCCCCCTCGGGTAGTCCTTCTTCGGGTCGTGCATCAGCGCGAACGCCTCGTCGACCCGGCGCCTGAGCCCCTCCACCTCGGCCATGCGCCAACGTTACACGGGTCTTCTTCGTTCGACGCGCGTGGGTCGACGGCGACCCGTTTGGAGGCTCCTTTCCCGCGACTCTTGCGGGGCTTGGCTCGAGCCACCCAAACTGGGGACTTTCGCGGAACGCTCGGCGCGGACGGCAAGCGTCAGAATCGTCTCAGCGACGTCGTCGGGAACGGACGCCAGAACGGCGTCGCGACCTCCGTCGCGTTCGGCTCGACGACGAACCACGGCGACGCGTCGGCGCCGGGCCGGAGGACGTGGAAGCTCTGCGCGGGCATGAATCCCTGACCGAGGAGCAGCGCGAGGCGCCCGCCGGCGTCCTTCGCGACGTCGAGGACGAGCACGGCATGTCCGAAGGGCGAGCCGCTCATGACGAAGAAGTCGCCGCCTCGCACGTCGCGCAGGTCCACCTTCTTCGCGTCGCGCTCGAGCGACGCCGTCCCCGCCCACGCGAACACCTCGTCGAGCCAAGCGCGGAACAGCGCGTGGTCGTCCTTCTTCGGCGCCGCGACGCGACGCAGGACGAGGTTCTTCCCGTCGAGGACGGCGCGCTCGCCCTGCACGTAGCCGCGATACGAGAGCGCCTGCCCCGACACGGCGCGGTACGAGAGATCGCGGTCGCCGCGACCGTAGCGCCACTCGGCGTGCATGCGGATGACCGAGTCGGCGCACTGCTGGAGGTCCTTCGTTCCGACGTCGATGTCGACCACCGCGGCGATGTTCGCGTGCCGGCCCTGGTCGTAGAGCGGCGCGCCGCGATGGTCGACGACGAGCGCCCCCTCGGGCTTCAGCGGGAGCGACCGGAGGAACTCCGCGAAGCTGCCGGGCTCCGTCTTCACGCGCACGAAGCCCGGAGGGGGATCGCGGAAGCGCGCGTCGAGGCGATCGTTCGGGCCCGCGGTCGGCGCCCACGGGTAAACGGCCGCGACCGGCGGGAGCGGCTCGGGCTCGGCCGCCGCCTCGGGCGCCGGCGTCTCGGGAACAGGCGCGGCCGAAGGAACCGGAGCCGCGCTCGATGGCACCGAGGGCGTCGCCGCCGGCGCGGAGCTCCCGGAGAAGCGCGCCTCGCCTCGGTTCTCCGGGCTGTTGCACGCCGGCAGGCTCGCGATCGAGGCGAGCGCGACCGAGCAGACGACGTTCCTCCAACCGCGGGTGCTCATGCCTCCATCATCGCCCGGCGGCGCCGATCCGTGACGCCCGATCAGCGGCCCTCCGCGTCCGCCTCGATCTTCGCGTCGCCGCGGTCCGCCGAGGCGGCCGCCGCGCGGAGGGCGGGCTTGCCCTCGGTCAGGTTGTCGAACCGACGCGTGGTCGGGTACGCGAAGGCGACGTTCGGCATCGCGGCGAACTTGTCGAGCACCTGCTCCCAGATCTGGGCGGCCGAGCTCCGCCGCGTCCGCGGCTTGCAGAGGTATCGCATCGTCAGGCGGACGCCGTTCTCCACGATGCTGGTCCACACGGCCGGCGTCGCCGTCGGGACCTTGATGTTGAGCACGTGCGAGGCCTCCTCGACGCGCTTTCGCACCTGCGCGTCGGTCTTCTCGGCGTGCTCGTCGAGGATCTGCTGCAGCGCCGCCTTCGCCGCGCGCCAGTCGCTCTCGAACGTGATGGTGAGCTCGAGCTCGTTCCAGATGTACCCGAACGCCTCGTCGTAGTTCGCCACCGTGTTCTTGAAGACGAGCCCGTTCGGCACGTGCAGGACGCGCCCCGTCCCCTGATCGGCATTCACCCAGTTGCCGATCTCGAGCATGACGAAGCGGAACGGCCGGATGTCGACCACGTCACCGGCGTGCGGCCCGATCTGGATCCGGTCGCCGATGCGGAACGGCCGGCGGATGATGATGAAGAGCCAGCCGGCGAGGTTCGTGAGCGGATCCTGCAGCGCGATCGCCACGCCCGCCGAGAGGAGGCCGAGGTACGTCGCGATGCCCGTCACGCCCTGGACCCAGATGCGCGTGAGGAGGACGAGCGCGGTGGCGCCCAGGACGTACGCCATCACGCGCGACATCTGGAAACGCGAGGCAGGCTCGTCGACGGCACGCGCGATCAGCCGGCGTCCGAGACGACCGATGACGATCCACGCGACCAAGATCGCGACCGTCCCGACGATCCGAAAGAGCGCGTCCTCCGGGATCGAGAGCGCCTCGCTGATACGGGCGGCAAAGTTCATCGAGCCGGCCTAGGGTACCCGAAGCGCGGCCGCTCGCCTCGCCCACGCACGCCCGGCGCCGAGGCCTGCGCTATGCTCGGAGTGGACGCCCGAGTGACGATGAAGCCCCCTCGCTCGCTCCGCGTTCTCGTCCGCCGCGCGATCGTCGTTCGCCCGATGCTCCCGAGGGGGCTTCCTGCCCTCGCGGGCGCCGCGCTCGCGGCCGTGTTGCTCCTGTCGGCGGCGCCCGCGCCGGCGTCGACGGCCCTCGAGCTCGTCCGGATCGCACGCGGCCACGAAGAGGCGCGTCAGGAAGATCTCGCGCTGCGTCGCTACAACGAGGCGCTCTCCCTCGATCCGACGTGTGCGGAGGCCTACCTCGGCCTCGGCAGCCTACGCGCGCGACGCGGCGACCTGCGCGAGGCGGAGCGCGTCTACACCGTCGCGCTCGAGCACCTGCCGCAGCTCCGCGCCGCGCGGCTCGCGCGCGCGTACGTCCGGCGCGCGCTCGGCTTCCGCGCCCAGGCGGTGCAGGACCTGCTCGCCGGGATGGAAGACGACGTACCCACGCTCCGTATCCTCGCGTCGTGGCACGCCGAAGACGGCCAGACGCCCGCGCAGCTCGCGGTCTGGCGGAAGATCCTCGCGCGCGCGGAGGCGACCGGCGACGCGAGCCTGCTCGTCGAGGCCCGCCGGATGGTGCGCGCGCTCGTCATCCTCGTCGGTCCGGCCGATCCCGCCGCCTCGCCGCCGGACGGGAACGGGCGCGACGACGGCGTGCGGCGCACCCTGAGCGTGCTCGCGCGGCGCGGCCGCTGACGGCGCCCCCAGCGCTTCGCGGCTAGCTGCAGAACACCGCGTGCAGCGCGCGCTGCGCGTCGTCGAGCTTGGCCGGATCGATCGTCGCCGAGATGCGAAGCGGCCCGGCCGAGAGCGCCGCGGGCGACGTGACGCCGACGCCCTGGAGCGTCGAGAGCACGCGCGCGAGCGCGCCGCTCGCGCCGGTCAGGCCGTAGCCGACGACGCTCACGACCGCGAACGGACCCGTGAACTGGACGGAGCCCTGTGTCTTGCGATCGATCTCGCGGGCGCAGCGCGAGAAATCGGGGACGTTGAGCAGCGGCAGGTGCACGAACGCGTCGTCGCCCGCGCAGACCACGTCGCCGACCCCGAGCTCGAGCTCGGCCGCCGCGTCGAGGAACGGCGCGAGATTGCCCGTCGCGGCGCGCGCGAGCATCACGTTCGACGCGCCCACGATCGCGCGCACGTTGCGGCCCTCGTCGCTCGTCCGCGGAATCTCCATGTCGTCGAAATCGCGCGCCACCGTCTCGCGGAACGGGCCGCCGATCGGATCCGAGGTCCGCCGCGCCACGATCGCGACCTTGTTGCGCCGCGCCCACTCGACCGCCTGCGCGTTCACGACCTTCGCGCCCGCCTCCGCCATCTCGGCGAGCATGGCGAGGTCGATCTCCGGGAGGTGCTTCGGCTCCGGGACGACGCGCGGATCGGCGGAGTAGACGCCGTCGACGTCGCTGTAGATCTCGCATCGCTCCGCGCCGAGCGCCGCGGCCAGCGCGACGGCCGTCGTGTCGGAGCCGCCACGGCCGAGCGTGGTGATCTCGCGCTTGTAGCTCATGCCCTGGTAGCCGGCGACGATGACGATCTTGCCTCGCGCGAGCTCGTCCTCGATGCGGTGGGGGCGCACCTCGATGATCCGCGCGTCGAAGTGCCGATCGTTCGTGAGGATGCCGGACTGGCTGCCCGTGAAGCTGATCGCGTCGAAGCCACGCGCGTGGATCGCGATCGACAGGAGGGCCATGGTCACGCGCTCTCCGGTCGACACGAGCATGTCGAGCTCGCGGCGCGGTGGCTCCGCGGGAGGGCTCACGGTCGCCGCGGATCGGCGTGCGAGCGAGATCAGCTCGTCGGTGGTCTTCCCCATCGCGCTCACCACGACGACGACGTCGTGTCCCGCGCGCTTGGTGGCCACCACGCGATCGGCGACCTGGGCGATCTTCTGGACGTCGGCGACGGACGAGCCCCCGTACTTCTGGACGATGACGGCCATGTGTCGGGGACTAGTCGTACGCGATCACGCCGACGGCCGGTAGGCCTCGACGCCGAAATTGCCGCCGACGAACAGGCAGCCTCGCGACGCGTCCCAGCGGAGGAAGTTCACGGTGCAGGGCTCGCCGTCGTCCTCGCCGTTCGCCTGGCGAGGATCGACCTCGGCGATGATGCGCGCCTCGCCGTCGGGCTTGATCCGCACGATGAGCGCGCGGGACCGATCCGGCACGGCGAGCGCAATGACCACGCTGTCACCCGGGACGAACGTGGCCGCCATCACCCGGCCCGTCTCGTCGAGGCGCTTCCACGTGGCGTCACGCGGCGCCTGGCGACCGTCGTCGCTCGTCGGCACCGCCAAGAGGCCGCTGTCGTCCGCGTCGTCCGAGGCGCAGGGCACGTCGGTCACGCGCGTCCAGGCGCGGTCGTCCCACCGGAGATCGTCGTAGGTGGCGAGCGCCATCCCGTCGAAGAGCTCGTCGTCCGACACGTCCCCGTCTTCGTCGGCGTCGAGCGCCGGCAGGTCCTCCTCCCGGAGCTCCTCGTCGGCGTCGAGCGGGCCCTCCTCTCCGCCGTCGGCGACGTAGTCCTCCTCGTCGGAGACGAGATCGTCGAAGCTCGCGCGCGTGTCGGCTTCGTCGTCCACGAGCACCTTGCCCCCGTGGACGCCGTCGTCCCGCTCGAACGCGAGGTCGATCGGCCCGACGTCGAGGGACGTCGCGCTCTCCGCGTCCACGAGCCATCCGGACTCCTTCCCGTCGACGGCGAGATCCTCGTACGGTGTGTTCTCGCCCGTCGCGTCGTCGAAGGGATCGCCTTCGTCGGCGAGGGTGTCGAGCGGCTCGTGGGCCGCGTCCACATCCGAGGCGTCCTCTTCACCGTCGAGCGCAGGCAAATCGAGATCGAGCTCGTCGGGCACGGAGGGGGACGAGGGCATGTAGCGGAAAGTACCAAACCGCCACGCCTCCTCAAGAGAACGACCGCTCGGGCTCGTCGCGAACGCCGGCGCCCGGGCTACGGAAGAGGTCTCGAGACATCGATCCGAGGACTGCCGTTCGCGGCCGCGTGCCGTCCCGGCGCGGCTTCGATGTGTGCAGGCGGACGCCGGGGCGTGGCCTCTGCGAGACTCCTCGGGCGAACGCCGCTGCCGTCGCCCCTCGCAAAACCCGGGAGAGGACGTGGGTGGATCGGGGAGCGCGACGAGGCACGCAGGCTGCATCGAGCACGAGCGATGTCTCGGCGGACGCACCTCGTCTTGCGGCTCTCGGGCTTGCTCGTGCTGCTCGCCGTGGCGTCGTGGCCGCGATCGCGGGCGGAGCACCATGATCGCGCAGTCGCACGCGTGGCATCGAAGGCACACTTCCCCGAGACCACGTCCGCCCGACTCGACGCCGACCAGATGCCTCGTCCGCGCGCTCCGAGGGCCCAGGTCGCAGAAGGCGATCGCGGCGAGAGCCGATCGCTCAACTACTGAATTTCAGCCAAGTTTTTCTTCCATTCCCACCACCTCCGAACGACGGGCGGAAGGGGGTGGACGCCTTCGCGGGAGTGTACCTACCCTCCGTCGTCTCCCGCGATGCGGCTGCTCGTTCTGTCCCGAAACGCGAGTCTGTATTCGACGAGCCGGCTCGTCCTGGCTGCGCGTGCGCGCGGCCACGAGGTCACCGTCGCCGACCCGCTCCAGTTCCAGATCGTGATCTCCCGCGGGCGGCCGGCGATGTTCCTCGGTGATCGGCTGTTGCCGCCGGTCGACCTCGTGCTCCCGCGCATCGGCGCGTCCATCACGAACTACGGACTGGCTGTCGTCCGCCAGTTCGACATGATGGGCATCCCCGTCCTCAACAACGCCATCGCGATCGCCCGCTCGCGCGACAAGCTCCGCGCGATGCAGCTCTTGACGAAGAAGGACATCGACGTCCCGAAGACGGTCTGCGCCCGGACCCCCGACTCGGTCGACGCGGCGCTCGAGTTCATCGGCGGCACGCCCGCGATCGTGAAGCTCCACCAGGGCACGCAGGGGATCGGGACGATGATCGCCGACACCCCGCAGGCCGTGACGTCGCTGCTCGAGACGCTCTGGGCGATGGGCCAGGACATCATCCTCCAGGAGTACGTCGCCGAGTCGAAGGGCAGAGACTACCGCGCCATCGTCGTCGGCGGCCGGGTCGTCGCGGCGATGCGAAGGCAGGCGAAGAAGGGAGAGTTCCGCTCCAACCTCCACCGCGGCGGCCTCGGCGTGCGCGTCGAGCTGCCGAAGCGGTACCGCCAGGCCGCCATCGCCGCGGCGAAGGTCATGGGCCTCGAGGTCGCCGGCGTCGACATGCTCCAAGGACGGGACGGGCCGAAGATCCTCGAGATCAACAGCTCGCCCGGGCTCGAAGGCATCGAGCGCACGAGCGGCGTCGACGTCGCCGGTGCCATCATCGCCCATGCCGAGAAGTTCCTCGCGAAGCGCAAGAAGCGGCGCGCCCACCGCGACCCGGTGATGGAGGCCGAGCAGCGGACCTCGCGCTTGCGCAACACGAACGAATACCTCGAGCTCGGGCGCAACGGCTCGCAGGTCCGCCGCGCGCGCGCCGGGGGCTGAGCAATGCTCCGCGTCGAGCAGCACGCCGCATCGGGGGCGACGTCGGCGACGGACGGCTCGATCGTCGTCTGGACGATCGATCGGCCGGCGGCGAAGAACGCGCTCGACTACGCGACCATCGACGCGCTCCTCCGCGCCATGCGCGAGGCCGCGGACGATCGCTCGGTCCGCGCCGCGGTCCTCACCGGCGCGGGCGACGTGTTCGTCTCCGGCGGCGACCTCCGGGAGCTGCGCGGCCGCGACTCGCCGGCGGATGCGGAGCGCCTGAGCGACGCCGGGTACGAGCTCACGAGCGCCATCGCCGAGCTGCCCTTCCCCGTCATCGCCGCGCTCCCCGGCCCGGCGATCGGCGGCGGCGCCGAGCTCGCGCTCGCGTGCGACATGCGCATCGCCGACGCCCGCGCGCGCATCGCGTTCAAGCAGGTGCGCATGGGCGTGACGACCGCCTGGGGGACGGCCGCCCGTCTCGCGGCCGTCGTCGGCGCCGGAGCCGCCGCGCGCCTCCTCTTGACGGCCCAAGACATCGGCGCCGCCGAGGCGAAACGGCTCGGGCTGGTCGACGAGGTCACCGAGGACGGCCACGCGCGAGCGACCGCGCTCGCCTGGGCCGCCGACGTCGCCGCGGGCTCTCCGCGCGCGATCGCCGCGACGAAGCGCCTCCTGCGCGAGGCGCTCGCGTCGGCAGGCGCCGTCCGCGCGCTCGAGCGCAAGGCCTTCGTCGAGACGTGGAGCGGGCCGGATCACCGCGACGCGGTCGACGCCTACTTCGAGCGTCGTCCTCCGCGCTGGCAGCCGCGCTGAGCGCGCGGCCAGAGAGCGCGGCCCCTACGGCATGGGGCCGCGCGCTGCGCGGTACGCCGCCGCGCGTGGTGCCCGCGCCCTCTGTGGCGATCCGGTGCGAGCCCTTCGGCCGACACACCGGAGCTCGCAGCGATCGGACGACTTTCTTCGGCGATTCGACGTGGATCGAGCCTCGCATCCGGGACCGGCGGGACGATGCGGTCCAGGGCACCACGAGAGGCGAACGATCCTGCGACGCCGCAGCTCGTTCGCGAAGGCGACGTGCTCGGCGACAAGTACAGGATCGAACGCTGCCTCGGCGGCGGCGGGATGGCGTCCATCCATGCCGCTCGTCACCGCGTCTTGGATCAGCCCGTCGCGATCAAGATCCTCGCGCCGCGCGCACGCGAGCAGCCGGACGCGGTCTTGCGGTTCTTGCGCGAGGCGCGCGCCGTGACGCGGCTCAAGGGCGAGCACGTCGTCCGCGTCTTCGACGTCGGGACCACCGAGGACGGCGCGCCCTACCTCGTGATGGAGCTCCTCGAGGGCAAGGATCTCGGCGCGCTGCTCGAAGAAGGCTTCGAGCCGACGGTCGAGGAGGCCGTCGACTACACGCTCCAGACGTGCGAAGCGCTCGCCGAGGTCCACGGCCTCGGCATCGTCCATCGCGATCTCAAGCCGGCGAACCTGTTCGTCACGCGCGGCGCCGACGGCCGAACCTGCCTCAAGCTCATCGACTTCGGCATCTCGCGGATCGACCCGTCGCAATCGCCGCACGACACGCTCACGCTGACGCACCCGGAGATCGTCCTGGGCTCCCCCCAGTACATGGCGCCGGAGCAGATGGAGTCCGGGGCCTCCGCCGACTCCCGATCGGACATCTGGAGCGTCGGCGCGATCCTCTACGAGCTGCTCGTCGGGAGACCGCCGTTCGACGGCGAGTCGCTCTTCGACATCTACGCCGCCGCGGTGCGCGAGCCGCCCCCGCGCCCCTCCGGCTTCCGCGAGGGGATACCCGAGGGGCTCGACGACGTCGTGCTGCGGTGCCTTCGCGTGACGCCTGCGGAGCGATGGCCCGACGTCGCGGCGCTCGCGGCGGCGCTCGCGCCGTTCGGAGACGCGAACGCCGCCGCCCGCGCGGAGTCGATCGCGCGGGTGCTCGAGACGTCGCGTGCGCGCGGCGCGGTCGAGAGGGCGCGAGCGAGACCGGACGCGAGCGAGACGCCGTCGAGCGCGGTCGGGGAGCGCCGCGGCTCGCTCCACCGCCAGGCGATCCTCGTGTCGGCGATGGTCCTGCTCGTCGCCGCCGGCTTCGCGGCACGTCCGATCACGGAACGCCTCGAACGATTCCAGCTCCGGCCGCGCGGCGTATCGGCGCAGCCCGCGCCTCGCGCCGAGCCGACTCCGCATGCCGGCGCCCCCCTCGAGGAACGGAAATGATGCGAGCCAGCCCTCGCCTTCCCGCGCTCTTCGCGTTCGCGCTGCTCTCGATCGCGATGGTCGTGCTCCCCGGAACGGCGCTCGCCGACCCACCTCGCCCCGACGCGAATCCTGCGACCGCACAGGCCCTCTTCTACGAAGGGCGCGCGCTCGCACGAGAAGGACGCTACGCGCTCGCGTGCGCGAAGTTCGAGGAGAGCCTCCGTCTCGACTACGGGATCGGGACGGAGTTCAACCTCGCCGACTGCAACGAGAAGCTCGGAAAGCTCGCGACCGCATGGGCGGGCTTCCTCAAGGTCGCGGCAGCGTCGAGGGCGCGCGGGCAGGCCGAGCGCGAGAGAATCGCGCGCGAGCGGGCCAAGGCGCTCGAGGACCGCGTGCCCAAGTTGACGATCGAGGTCGCCGCGTCGGCGACCCCGAACCTCGAGGTGAAGCGCGACGGCTTCGTCGTCGGCTCGTCCTCGTGGGGCGCCCCGATGCCGGTCGACCCGGGGCCGCATCGGATCACCGCATCCGCGCCCGGGTACGTGACCTGGGAGGGAGTGGCGAACGCCGTCGAGGGCAAGGTGGTGCACGTCACGGTCCCGTGGCTCGCGCCGGCGCCGCCGCCGACCGCAACGCCGCCGCCGGCCTCGACCGCTCCCGTCGCGTCGCCCGCCGAAGCCGCGCACGCTGAAGGCGCGCTGCCCGTGCCGCCGCCGCCTCCGTTCCCGGCGCCGGTCATCGAGCGAACCTCGGGCCAGCGCGTGGCCGGCTGGATCCTCGCCGGCGCGGGCCTCGCGGGGATCGGCGTCGGCGCGGGGTTCGGCATCGACTCCCTCCGAAAGCGCGAGCACGCCGAGGATCACTGCGAGGGCCGCCTCTGCGACGACGAGGGGGTCGCGCTCCGGGACGCCGCGATCGCGAGCGGGAACGTGGCCACGGTCGCGACCGTCGTGGGCGGCGCGGCCGTCGTCGGGGGTCTCGTCCTCGTCCTCACCGCGCCGCGCTCCGCGCCGCCGCCGAGTCCGACAAGCGGATCGAGGCTCCGCGCCCATCCGCTGGTCGCCAAGAACGGCGGCGGCCTCACGCTCGAAGGTGTCTTGCCGTGACCCGTCGCTCTCTCTTCCAGTCGACGCCGGCGCGCGCTCTCTTCGCCGGCGTCGCCGTCGTGGCGTGCAACGCGATCCTCGACAACGAGCCCGGCGTGCGAAGGAACCCACCGCCGCCCGACGACGTCCGTTCCTCCGACGACAACGAGCCGCAGACGCATCGCCGTGATCCGGGCATCGACGGCGACGCCGGCGCGAACGACGACGCCGGCCGTCCGTCCCCGTGCGCCGAGAGCCAACGGATGTGCCACGGCTACTGCGTGGGGCTCGGCGATCCGCACTACGGCTGCGGCGACCCGAGCTGCGCGCCGTGCACGATCGCGCACGGCACGCCCGCGTGCGAGAACGGTGCGTGCATCATACAAACATGCGACCGTGGCTTCGCCGACTGCGACGGAGATCCCGCGAACGGCTGCGAGACCGACCTGTCGCGCGCCGCGAGCTGCGGAGCCTGCGGGGCCGTCTGCCCGCCGTCGAGGCCCGTATGCGCACCGGCCGGGGGCGGGTTCGGCTGCACGACGGGGTGCGGCCCCGACGCGCCCCTGCGCTGCGGGGACGAGTGCGTCGACCCGCTCACGAGCATCAATCACTGCGGAGACTGCGACGTCCGGTGTCCCGAGGTCGACAACGGGATCGTGGAGTGCGTCGGGGGTCGCTGCGAGCTCACGTGCAAGCCCGGCTATCGAGCATGCGGCTCGAGGTGCGTCGTGACGACGGATCCGTCGGCGTGCGGGCCCGGGTGTACGGTCTGTCCCGTCCCTCCGAATGCGACGGCGGCTTGCCAAGCCGACCGGTGCGCGTTCTTGTGCGACGTCGGCTTCGGCAACTGCAACCAGGACCCGGACGACGGCTGCGAGACGCGCTTCGCCGACGATCCGGAGAACTGCGGCGGATGCGGGAAGTCCTGCAACGGCGGCGTCTGTGTGGACGGCGAGTGCGTCGCCGCGGCAGCGGAGGTCGGGCCCTGACGAGGGGCCCGCCGCGAAGTCACCGGCGACGCCGCTCGAGCGGACGGGAGCCCCGCTTCACGTCGAACCACGACGTGCGCAGCCGACGAGGGAGCGCCGAGGCGTAGAGGCAGTCGCGGAGGTTGTTGAGCTCGCTCGTGACGGTCCCGTGCGTGAGCCGGGTCCGGATGCTCACCGCCTCGGCGAGCGTCAGCTCCTCGCGCGAGAGCGTGCCCTCGACCTCCTCGCGCGCGCATCGGACGCCGGCCTGCTCGAGCTCCGCGAAGAGGCGGCGCGTGTTCGTCTCGGTCGTCCCCGCGGTGAAATAGCTGATCAGCTTGTGACGCTTGCTCATCGACTTGCCGCGTCCGGCGATCACCCAGTCGCGGAAGACGTCCGTCTCCGCATAGAGCGCGTCGAACAGCCAGACCTCGTGGACGTTCACGCCTCCGTGACGGATCGCGCATGCGGCCGCGTGATAGCCGCCCGAATGCGCCGAGACGCAGATGCGGCCGAGGCGCGGGTCACGACCGACGCCCGCGTTGCCGAGCGCCGCGCGCGCCTCCCGCTGCTGGAGCGTCCGAAGGACGTCGTCGATCATGCGCGCGAAGCCGCCGGGCGACTCGAGCTTCCCCGCCGCGGAGTCGGCGGCGAGCACCGCGAGCTCCGGCACCACGAGGATCGCGTTCTGCTTGCTGTCGTAGAGCTGCTCGCGGAGCTGGTGCTTCACCGTCGCGCGCTCCACCGTCGTCCGGTGACCGTGGAAGTGGACGACGAAGTTGATCGCGCCACCCGGCCCGGGCCGATGGTGGTGCGGCACGAACACGAGCACCGTCGGATCGCGATACCAAGACCCCGGCGCCGGGAACGGCGCGTGCTCGAGCTCGAGGATCAGCGTGGTCCCGCGCTCGTCGCGCGTCGTCCGAACGACGCGCGACGTGACCTTCGAACGAGGCGCCGCGACCGGCGTCGTCGCGGTCCGCGGCGCGTTGCTCGCCTCCGACTCCGGAGGCGTCGTGGCCGTCGCATCTGCTCGCGCCGTCCGAGCCAGCACGGACATCCCGAGCGACGCGGTGAACGTGAGGAGGGCTCGTCGAGAGAGGAGGTGGTGCGACATGCTGAAACCTCCTACCGACCCTCCACGAATCGGCGCCCTTGGGCCAAGTTCCGTGGTGTCGCGCGCCCTCGCTTCGATGAGCGCTCATCGAAGCGGCCGTCCGCACGCGGCCTTTCGACGGGCTTCCGCGCCGGCGCGCAAGGCTTCAGCGGCTGGAAGGCGGCGGCGGCGAGCCTGCGGACACCGGCTGCGGGAGCTCGGCACCGCACGCTGGGCAGGTCCACGACGTCGCGTGGTGGACGAGCACGCTCGTCGTGATGGCGAGCAGCAGCCACGCGAGGACGAGGAACAGCCCCCAACCCGTTCCGGCCGCAGCGCCCATCCCGAAGAGGAGGCTGAGCGCCCAGAACGTCACGATGAGCGCCCAATGGCCGTGGCTCGGTGGCGTGGGCACGACGTCGTGGGCGCAGACGAGGCAGTGGGCCATGGGAGGCTCCTGGTCGAGCTCGGACGCTCTCCGCTCGCAACGAGCGAAATGCACGCAGCGCGCCCCGAGCACGACCGCGCGGAGCTCATCCACCCGCGCGACGCTGCTGCGCTCGTGCTCGCGAGCGGACGATGGGAAGCCGCGGCGGCCGTTCGCGATCTCGCCCGAGCGCGAGCCCGCGCGTATGCTCGTACCTCGAGGGAGGGGGCCGTGCCGAAGAAGCTTCCGGAGGTCGATCTCGGCACCTTGACGAAGATCGCGCCGAGCGACCTCCGCCTGCTGTGGGTGAACGACTGGTACGACGGTCCGCTCGAAGCCGTCGTCGAGCACGACGGAAAGCCGTGCCTGATGGTGCTCTGGAGCGAGAGCGACGACGAGACCGACCACCCATACCGCTGGGTCCTCGTGGAGCTCTCGGCCGAGCAGCGTGCCGACGAGGAGCGCTGGCACGCGCTCTTCGCCGAGCACGTGGGCGACCACTGGTGCTTCCACGGCGCGCTGGTCGAGCACCCGCCGCCGCGGCCCGACGCCGATCCCGACGCCTTCTTCATCCCCTACCGGCAGCGGCCGCCGCTCGACCTGACGCAGAACCGCGTCGTCGGGTGGACCGACGAGATGCCCTCGCGCTGAGCGATCACTCCGTCACGCGGAAGAAGGTCCGGAGCGACGTCGCTCCGCCCGGCGCGCCTCGATCGTCGCGCCGCCGACGTGTCGCCGGATCGGGACTGCACGCGTCGTCGACGCCCTGCCCCTCGCTCGTCGACAGCTCGAGCACGTGGTCACCGGACAGCAGCTTCGGCACCCCGAGGAGCGCGAGGCGGCGGAGCGGGACCTCGTCGCCGTCCGTGTGCACCCGGAAGCGCAGTACGCTGTTAGCGACGTCGGCGACGGCGAGCGTCGCGAGCGCCCGGCGCGTGCTCCGCCACGCGAAGCCGTCGCGGGCGCCCCCGATCTCGCCGTCAGGCTCGGGCCACACGACGTCGGGTCCCGCCTCGACCCGGAGGAGCGGCGGAGCGCTCGAGAGCCCGAGCGCCCCGGACCACGCCTGCGCCCATCGATGGAAGCCGCCGCGTCCGTCCGAGCGCGGATGCGTCGCCGACACGACGACCCTCGAGGACCCGCCCGGCACGAGCGGAACGCGCGTGATCGCCTGCGGGGCGCTCGCCTCCTCGAGGACGAAGCCGCTCCCCGTCCCCGTCACGTCGACGAAGACCTCCGTCGTCCACGCCCAACCCTCGAGCGGTCCGTCCGCCGCCCCGAACACGAAGGGCCCCGCGGCCTCGATCGGAGCCGGGTCGACGATCCCGACGTCCGCGGTCTCGCCCGGACGCGCCGGGATCTCGCCCGCGCGTGCATGCGCGAAGGACGTGCGAGCCTCGTCGCTCGCGAGCACGTGGACGACGATGCGCTCGTCTTCGGAGACGGACCGCGCACGCCACGCATGCTGCACCTCGACGAGGATCGGATCGGCGCTCGCGCCTTCGCACGCCACGGTCGCGGAGCCCCCGCCGGACGGCGAAGCCGTGACGATGGTGACCGATCCGTCCGGCGGACACGCGTCTGCGCGGAGGGCGACGCGCACGCGCTGACTCGGAGGCGCCGGAGCCCGTCGCGCGGGCACCTCGATCCGAGGATCGGCGCGGCGGATGCCGAGGAACACCAGATGGCCGAGGTCGCCGCCGTCGACGGCGAGGTCGTAAGGCGCGGCGACGGCATCGATCGCGAACGCTCCCGCGTGGTCCGTGACGCCCTCGCGTCGCTCGCCGAGGGCATCGACGATCACGACCATGCGGCCTTCGACGGGCTCCTCGAGGTCCGTCGCGATCACGCCGGTCACGTCGACGATCGCCGGCCGCGCTTCGTCCGCGGGTGCGGGCGCGGCGGCGGGAGTCCGAGGCGCGCTCGCGGCGCGCGCGCTCGGTAGCCACCCGGTCGCGCGCTCGTCCGCGCAGCCAGAGAAGAGGATCCCTGCCGCGATCACGAAGCACCCGATGCTTCGCTCGACGGCACGACATGTCGATGATGACGCCCGACGGTGCATGCGCGCGCCGACATCAAGCAGCGTGCCGGAGGCGACCTCGAGTGATGTCGGTGGCTTGCAATGCGTGACCCCATGGCCGGGCCACCTCGGCGGTGGCCTGGGCCAGGCGGAGCTCCCTCACCGCCGCCAAGCCTGTTATTCGGCGTGGATGGCAACTCGTCGCCGCGATCTCGCCCGTTGCGTGAACGATCTCGTGAGAGCGGCGACGCCGGATGCCGAGCCACGACGACTGCAGCGCGCGGTGCAGGAGACGCTCGACGCGTTCGATCGTGCGCCGCGCGAGGCGCGTGACGGCGCCGTTCGTGCCATCGGCCGGGCTCTCGCGAAGAAGGACGGACACGGCGCGCACGTCCTGGCGCTCACGCTGGGCGCGCTCGTCGAAGGAGGAGCATCGCCGGAGACCGCATGGCCCGCGCTCGCCAGAGGTCTCCCTACGCTGCTCGACGGAGCCACCGCGTTCGTGGCCGCGGCGATCGCTGCAGCGAAGGACGACGTCGTCGAGAACGCGCTCGGGACGGCAGGCGCCGTCGTCGCCCTAGCGATGCCGCGCGAAGCCGCCGCCTTCGAAGCGCTCCCTTCGCGTTGCCTCGCGGCAGTGGCGTGCCTCACGCGCTCGAAGTCGCTGCGCGCGAAGGCTCGACGGGACGACGCGCTCCTCGCCTCGGCGTGGCCTCTGTCCGACGCGGTCGACGAGGTCGGCGCGCTCGTGCAGGCGATGCGTGTCCTCGACGACGCGCCCGTCCTCGTGCTCGCGCCCGACGCGGCCGCCGGCTGGCGCTTCGTCGCGGACGGGCTGGCCTCCAACCTGGACCTGTACGTCCTCCTCGCGGACGCCCTGTTCGCCGACGCGAAGAAGGCTCGCCTCCCCGGCAAGCGCATCGACCCGAAGGCGCTGGCGGTCCTTCGAGGCGAAACGTCGCCGAAGAAGCCTCCCCGCGTGACTTTCCCGTTCGAGCTCCTGCCTTGGACCGCAATGCGGCGCGACGGGAGCCTCCCCGAGACCGCGGGCTCGCTCTCGCTCGACGACGTGCCCGCGGACATCCCGGCGCTCGGGGCAGAGCGGGTCGTGCTGGTACGGGCGGCGGCCCTCGGGCCCGTGCTCGTCGAGCCGACGTTCGAGGCCCTCCGGCCGCGTCTACGACTCGTCGAGGTGCTCGCGCCGGGCGAGGTCCTGCGCGCGCTCGTGGCGCTGGCGGGGGCGATGCCGACCACTCCCTCGCACCCGGAGCCACCGCAGGCCATGCCCGGCAGGGCGACCGAGAGCGGGCCCCGGCGACGACGGAGGCCTCGCCCGGGCGACGAACAGGCGTAACATCGACGACGATGAGGCTCTTCGTCTCCGCCGCCGCCCTCGTATCCTCCGTCGCGCTCTCGTCCACGGTCCTCGCCGACGGGACGTGCACCACGATGCCGTCCACCGGGGCGCGCGTGACGTGGGGAGCCCCGAGCGCGTCGATGACGGAGCGTCCGGCGGAAGAGTCGCCGGTGGCGAAGGCCCGCGAGCTCCTCGCCCGGGCGCGGCTGCTCGACGAAGCGGCGACGGCCGACGAGAAGGCGGCGGCGGAGATCGCGACGCGACTGCCCGCGCTCCGCTCGAGCGCGAAGGCCGCGCGCGACCGCGCCGACCGCGCCGCCGGCGACGATCGAGAGGTGCTGGTCGCGCGCGCCGAAGACCTCGAGGCGGACCTCGCCGTGAGCGAAGCCGAGACGGCGGCGAAGCGGCGCTCGGCCGCCGAGAACCGGCGGATCGCGCGCGAGCTCCGCGCCCGCGCGGTGCGCATCGTGCGCGAGGCCCCGATCGACGCGCCCGTCGTCGCGAATGCATGCGACCCGCCGTATCGGTTCACGGCGAGCGGCCTCAAGGTGTATCGCGTCGAGTGCCTCGAGTAGCGCCGGCGGCGCTCAGAACTTCCACGGCTCGCGACGGTGCGCGTCGACGCGCGGCGCACGCGCTCGCATCGTCGTCGACGCGAAATGCGCGAGGAGCTTCGCCACGCGCGCGCGGTGAGGACGGAACGGCGCGAGCAGCTCGAGCATCACCTGATCGGCCTCCGCGCGATCGTCGAGCCCGAGATCGTGACGGCCGCCCAGCACGGCCGCGATCGTGAACGGCGCGTGGAAGTCACCGACGGGAACGGCGTCGGACCATGCGAGCGCGTCGCGCGCGACGGCGTTCGCGGTCCAGGGCCCGACGCCGCGCAGGCTCTGGAGCTTCTCGACGAAGACCTCCGGCGGCGACGCGCGGAGCCTCTCGATCGCGTCGCCCCGGACGGCGGCTTCGCGCAGCGTCTGCGCTCGCCTCGACCCGATGCCGATCGCGTGCATCCGCCACGTCGGCACGCGCCGAACCGCCGGCGGCGTCGGAGCGGCGACGAGATCGGTGCCCGGCACGGCGTCACCGGCGATCCGCCAGAGCCGACGGACGGCGGCGCGCGCCTCGATCCCGGTGACGAGCTGCTCGACGATCGCGACCGTGAGGCTCTCGAAGACCGTGGGCGTGGCCGGCAGGCGCGGATCGATGCGCGCCGCGAGCGGTCCGAGCAGCGCGTGACCTCGCACCATCGAAAAGAACTCGGTCGGATCGTCGTCGACCGCGGTGAGCCCGCGTGCAGCGTCGATGGCGCGCTCGGCGTCCTCGCTCGAGCACGCGCCGTGGGCCAGCACCTCGACGCGCACGCGGGTGCCCGTCCACCCGAGCGCGATCACGATGGCGTCTTCCCCGCCCCGAAGCGCGACCGCACGCATGCGGAGCCGCGCGCGAGGATCGTAACCGGGACCGCGCGGCGTCAGCTCCGCGGATGCGATCGCTCGCAACCCCGAGCCGGCGCGGATCGCCCGAGCGCGATGCAGCGGCGCACGATCGGGACGCACCGGGTGCTCCGCTCAGAACCGGCCCGCGCACGCGAGGCCCGGACCCGACGGCGCGCACGCGAACCGCACGGCTCCTCTGCCAGCGCTCGGCTCCTGCCGCGACGGCGCGGACAGCGCGAGCACGAGCCCGCCGGTGCCGAGGACGGCGCCGCCGGCGAGCGTGACGATGGAGACCGTGAGCCACGTCCGCGCCGAGCTCACTTGTGCATCGCACGACGCGGGCTGCTCGACGCCGATCCCGGGACACGTCGCGTTGTAGTCGTCGACGATTCCTTTGCGCACGATGAGGCCCGCGCTGCCCACCGCGACGAGCGCCGCACCCGCGGCGACGAAGCCCCATCCGAGCAGGCGCTGCCCGCGGCCCGGATCGTCGAGCGACGTGACGGGCGCGTCCGGCCGAGGTGCTTCGTTCGTCTCCGACCTGCTCTCCGGCACGAGCGTCACCGTCTCGCGCGCGACACCGCCGGCCGGGAGCTCGACGGAGCGCGCCGTCGGATGGAAGCCCGGAGCCCGCACCTCGAGCATCCGCCTCCCCGCTTCGACGCGGAACGGACCGGGCCCCTTCCCGACGCGCACGCCGTCGATGAAGACCTCCGCGTCGTCGGCGCCGCGCACCTCGAGGGTCGCGAGCCGCCTGCGAACGGTGTCGAGGGCGCCCTCGAGCGCCGCACGATTCTTGTTGATCCACGGATCGTCGGTGGCGAGCGCAGCGGACAGATTCGCCTCGGCGGCCACCCACATCCCGAGGGCCTGCTCGCAGAGCCCGACCTGCGCACGCGCACGCGGCGTGGGAGCCATGGCCAGGGCCTGCTTGAACAGACCGAGGGCCTCGTCGTCGCGCCCCTTCTCCCGGAGCTCGACGCCTTTGGCGATCAGCGCCTCGGCCTCCGCAGACGCGTCCGCACGCGCCGCGGGAGCGACGGAGAGCACGACGAGCGCGAGCGACAGAGCGGTCCAGGTTCGCGAGGGCACTTGCCCGTGATGCTACCGCAGGATCGGGGCTCCGTTCGGAGCAGGCGCATCCGCGGGTCGAGCAGGCGCGGAGACCGACGCGGTCTGGGCCGAAGCGACCGCCGAGCTCGAGGCGGCCGTCGCGGGCGGCCGCTGCGCGGGGCCTTTCTTGGGCGCCGACGGAGCGCGCGCTCGTCCGCTCGGAGCCGGAGGAGGTGCGTTCGGAAGCGCGGCCGGCGAGACCGTCACGGCGACCGTCGGCGGCTCGTCCGTCGGCGCGACCGACGAAGGCTCGACGGGTGGCGGCAGCGGAGACTCCGCGGCGACGGTCGTCGTCGCCGTCGCCGAAGCAGCGCCCGCGCCCTGGCCGCGCACGAGGAAGAGGACGAGCGCGGCGGCGGCTGCGGAGACGACGACGCCGACGACGAGGCCCGCCGTGAACGCCGGCGAGCGCTTCGTCACGTTCGGCGCGCGGTCTCGTCCCCAAGCCGTGTCCGTCGTCGCGAGCGGCGGCGTCGTCGCGAGCGGCGGCGTCGAGCTTCGCGGAGCGCTCGGAGGCACCAGCTTCGCCTGCGCGCCCGAGCCGTCGCCCGGAGACGTGGTCACGGCGCTGATGCTGCGCGCGACCTCGGCCAACGCGACCCCGCCGCTCACCGGGTTCGAGTCGATCGTGTCCTCGAGCGACCGCCACGACCGCAGCGCTCCGCCTTGCTGCGTGCTTTTCGCGAACGGCTCGAGCGCGGACGCGAGCTGCGCGACGTTCTGCCATCGCTTGCTCGGATCCTTCTCGAGACAGCGCATCACGACGGCCACGAGCTTCGGATCGAGAGCCGGGCGGAGCGCGAGGAGCGAAGGCGGCTCCTCGCTCACGACGCGGATGCAGACCTCGGTGACCGTCTCGCCGTCGAAGGGGAGCTGTCCCCCGAGCAGCTCGTACAAGATCACGCCGAGCGACCAGATGTCGCTTCGGATGTCGGCCGCGCGCGCCGAGCGCATGTGCTCGGGCGCCATGTAGTAAGGAGATCCGATGACGGCCTGCGAGTCCGTCAGAGCCATCTGACCGACCGCGGCGGGGCCGATCGCCTTCGCGATCCCGAAGTCGAGGACCTTCACGAGGGGCATGCCGTTCAGGCGACGCCCCACGAAGAGGTTCTGAGGCTTGAGGTCGCGATGCACGATGCCGGCGGCGTGCGCCTCCACGAGCGCCTCGCACGCCTGGAGCACGAACTCGACGGCGTCCGCGACAGGCAGCGGGCCTCGCTCCTTGCACAGCTTCGCCAGGTCCATGCCCTCGAGCAGCTCGAGGACCATGTACGGGTTGTTCTGCGCGTCACGTCCGACGTCGTAGACGCGGGCGACGTGCTCGCTCTTGAGCTTCGCGACCGCGCGCGCCTCGCGCATGAAGCGCTCGACGGCGTCCTTGCCCGAGAGCGCGTCCGGAGAGATGAACTTCAACGCGACGGGTTGATCGAGCTCGGTGTGCGTCGCCGCGACGACGACGCCCATGCCTCCGGCGCCAACGATGCGATCCACACGGTACTTCCCGCCGACGATGTCGCCGGGCCTCACCGGTGATCGCACCTCTGCATCGTCCGCCATCCCGCCACGGCGAAAGGTAGCATGCCGCGAGCGGGAGGCACACCGAGCGAATTTCCCATGGATGACGGGGGCATCGACCATCTTCGTCGACGCATCGGCAGCCCTCCCGTTCGAGGGCTCCGGCGCCGCGGCGAGGGGCTCGAGGGTGCCGCCGATTCACCGCATTCTTCGGGGCTCGAACGCGGGGGTGAGCCGAAAAGGTCCATCGGCGTCGGCCCTCCGTTCGACGCGAGGCGATCTCCGACGAGCGGCGCCTTCGACGCGCGGTCAGAGACACGAAGCGAACGCCACGTACGCGAACCGACAGCAAATTGTGCCGAACGCGCACGCGTGAGGGACTCCCCTCCCTCGCGGCATCGGGGATATTCTGAGGCCGATGCCGAGCACGACCGTCGTCGTAGCCATTGTCGTCGCAGTTGCGGTCCTCGTCGTTGTTGCTCTGATCGTCCGGTCGCGCAGCAAGTCCGCGGCAGCCGAGGCTCCTCGCTTCGAGCCGCCGCGCGAGCTCGCGCCCCGCCCGGCACCGAACGAGCAGACGGCGGCACCGAGCCCGGCCGCGCAGCCCAGCCCCGCTGCACAGCCTCCGAGCCCCGCGGCTCCGCCTGCGAGCGCCGAGCCCGCGCCGTCGCAAAAGATTCCGACGCAACCGATCGCGTTCCCTCCGGCGGGCGCACCGCAGCAGCCGCCGCAGCCGCAACCGCCGGCGGAGATGGCGCCGCTCGTCGAGGCCGACGAAGCGACACGGGTCGGCGCTCCTCCCGCGCTCGAAGAAGAGGCCGCGACCGCGAAGGACGACGATGCGACGACGGCCGCGCCGCCTCCGGCGGAGCCGGCGGAGCCGAAGCCGACGCGCACTCCGTTCCGCTCGTACTCGAGCATCAATGATCAGAGCGTCGCCGAGGAGCTCGCGGCGGAGGCGCAAGCCGAGCCCGCGAAGCCCGAGCCCGAGCCCGTGCAGGTCGAGCCTGCGAAGCCCGAGCCTGCGAAGGCCGAGGCTCCCGCGACGACCGAAGCGAAACGTCCTGCTGCGCCGAAGCTCCCCGCGCCGCCGCCCCTTCCGCCGCGCGTCGGAGCCCCGAAGCCGCCGCTCCCCGTCTCGGAGCCGAAGATCGGCGCGGCCAAGCCCGTCTCCGAGCCGAAGGTCGGCGCGGCCAAGCCCGTCTCCGAGCCGCGTGTGCCGGCGCCGCCTCCGAAGCCGCGCGTGTCGGAGCCGCAGATCGCTGCCGCGAAGCCGCTCCCGACGTCGCAGCCGAAGGTGCCCGCCGCGACCGAGGCGAAGCCGGAGCCCTCCTCCGAGCCGAGGTTCGTCGCCGCGGCGAAGCCGCTGCCCGGGTCCGTCGCCAAGACCCCGGCGGCGGCCAAGCAGGCGCCCAAGGAAGACGAGCACGATTTCTCCGCGCTCAACGACGATGCACCGGCGAAGCCCGCGGCGCCGGCTCCGGCCGCCACGATCGCGGCGAAGTACGCTCCGCCGTCGAACCCCGCGACCGCCGAGCTCGAGAAGAACGATCCGCGCCACGCCGCCGCCCGCCGCCTCGCGCGCGTCTCCGTGAGCGAGATCAAGCTCTATCACGAGGACGAGGTGAAGGCCGGCCGCGAGGCCAACGATCTCTGGAAGCGCCTCTCCAAGGAGATCGCGCTCGCCCAGCAGATGTTCGAGTCGCGCGTCGACAAGGACGTGCGCGAGCGCTTCGACTACCTGCTCGACGAGATCATCCGGCAGCTCGCCGAGGGCGATCCGAAGAAGCTCGGCCCCGACGCCCCGACGCTCGCCCAGGGTGACAAGCCGACCGCGCCTCCGCCCGCGGACGCCGCGGTCGTCGACACGGAGGCGCCGACCAAGACGGCGCTCAAGACGCTCGAGGATCCGGAGGCAGCGAAGGAGGCTCCTGCGACCGCCGCCGCTGCACCCGCCGCTGCTCCCGAGCCCGCGGCGGCTCCTGCTCCGGCCGCTGCGGCGCCCGCCGCTGCTGCGCCCGCGGCGGCGGCCGCCAAGCCGACCGGGCTCGCGGCGCGTCTGGCGATCCCCACCAACCCGGAGACCGCCGAGCTCGAGAAGAACGACCCGCGTCACGCCGCGGCGCGACGGCTCGCGCGCCTCTCCGTGAGCGAGATCAAGCTCTATCACGAGGACGAGGTGAAGGCCGGCCGCGAGGCGAAGGATCTCTGGAAGCGGTTCTCGGCCGACATCAACCTCGCATACCAGACGTTCGAGAAGCGCGTGGACAAGGAGGTCCGCGACCGCTTCGACTACCTCTACGACGAGATCCTCCGCCAGCTCGCCGAGGGCGACGTCAGCAAGCTCGGACCCGACGCGCCCGTGAAGAGCACGAAGCCGGCGGAGGCTCCCGCGGCGGCGGCGCCCGAGCCTGCGGCGGCGGCTCCCGCACCGGCGCCTGCGCCCGCACCGGCGCCTGCGCCCGCACCGGCGCCGGAGCCTGCAGCGGCGGCGTCCGCACCCGCGCAGGAGCCCGCGCCTGCCCCGCAGCCCGCGCCGGCTGCGCCCGCGATGAGCCCGGCAGCCGCGGCCGCAGCCGCGCGGTACCTGCCGCCGACGAACCCGCTCACCGCCGAGCTCGAGAAGAACGATCCGCGCCACGCGGCGGCGCGACGGCTCGCGCGCCTCTCCGTGAGCGAGATCAAGCTCTATCACGAGGAGGAGGTGAAGGCCGGTCGCGAGGCGAAGGACCTCTGGAAGCGGTTCAGCGCGGACATCAATCTCGCGACGCAGACGTTCGAGAAGCGCGTCGACAAGGACGTGCGCGAGCGCTTCGACTACCTCTACGACGAGATTCTCCGCCAGCTCGCCGAAGGCGACGTCTCGAAGCTCGGACCGGACGCGCCGCAGCCGCGGCACAATCTCTGATCGGTTCGCGCGGCGACGCGTCGCCGCCTTCACCCCCGTTCGGCGGGAGTGGACCGCCCGACGCCTGCGCGCTCCGCGCCGCACGGCAGAGCTCGTGTGTAGCTTCGAGGCGGCGGACCACGACACCGGGATCCTGCGTACGGGCCGACTCACCGAGGAAAATCCTCGGGATCCTGTCCGGTACGGCGGTTGCTCACCCCGACGCGATACGATGGATCCATCCGTTCGGCGGTCCCTGGGCGGTCCGACGGCTCGGGCGCGCGGCGTCGCAAAGCGCGTGGGCGCCGCGGCTCTGCTCGGCGCCACGATGGCCGGGTGCAGCGTCACCGCCGACGAGAGCTCGCGGTACCTGCAGGATCGGTCGGCGTCCGCGCCCTCTTTCTCGGAGGGCGCCGACGACACCGCCGCCGACGACCTCGTCTGCGCTCCCGAGGTCGCCGGCCTCACGCTCGCCGGGATCGACCCGGTCGAGATCTCCTGTCCGCGAGGCTACTCCCGTCGCGACGGCCGCCGCTCGCTTCCCACCGCGGGGCGCTTCACGAGCGAGGAAGAGCTGACGAACGCGTTCTGCGTCGAGCGCACGGATCTGCCGATGCCGGACCTCGCTGCGCTGACGGGCGAGCCGCCCATCGACTTCTCGCAGAACGACGTCGTCGTCTACGTCTACGACGCGCGGGTACGCCCGCCCGTGCTCCATCGTCGCGTCGACGAGCTGTGGCTGCGCATCGAGGTCGACGAGTGCAACGGCGTCGCCCCCGAGCTCGCGAGCGTCGCGTTCGTCGTCCCCAAGCGCGAAGTCGTCCACGAGCAGACGTGCTCGCGCGCCTGCCGTTGACGCCGCACGTCCCGTTCACGAACGCTCGATCACGGCGCGGATTCCGAGTACGGCGGCGATCGCCTGGTCGTGCAGCAAGAGCGCCTCGTGGCGGACGTACCCGTCGCCCCACACGAGCTCGGCGACGCCTCGGCGCACGCTCAGGCGCGGCTGCAGGCGACGGAGCTCGAGCAACGCGCCGATGACGTCGCTCGAGAGCAGCCAGACGCCGGCCGGATCCCCACGCACGACGAACGCGTCGTCGAAGGCGCGTTGGTCGGTCTCGAGGCCGCGGGGAATTCGAAGCGCTCGCCCGATGCGGCCGAGCAGGCGGCGGGGACGCACGTGGAGGGACGGCGTCGAGCGCGGGACGCTCGTACGGGCGGTGCTGCGGAAGGGCGTGGTCGGCTGACCCGGCAAGAGCCCGATGTGCGACGTGAGGACGACGGGAGCACCGGCGATTCGGACGCGCGTGAGATAGGTCGTGTCGCCCCAACGAACGAGGTAGGCGTCCGGCGAGATCTCCGCGAGCCGGCGCGTCAGCATCGCTCGAAAGGCGAGCTGGGCGGGCTCCTCGATCGCCCACGGCGGCGACACCTTCGGCTTCGGAGGATCGGGGACCTCGTCCGGGCACTCGCGCAGCTTGGGCACGAGCGTCGCCGCCTCGTCGTGCGCGGCGAGGAGCTCGTCGAGCGCCCTCTCGACGCTGGCGAGCTCGTCGAGGTCTGCCGCCTCGGACGCCACACGCAGGGCCTCGCGAGGCCGCGAGAGCACCTTCCGCAGCCGCTCCGGCAGCATCGCGAGATGAATCGGCGCGAGCGCTCGGTCCCGGCTCTCGAGCAGCCCTCGCTTCGTCGCGATCTGGCTGTGCAGTCCCGCGAGCGGGTCGCGGTAGAGGGTCACATCCAGATGGTAGCGCCTTCGGGCGATGGCTGGCCCGGGCCACGTCGGAAGCCGGCCCGGCCATGGGGTCACGATCGGTAGGCCCGCGAGATCGCTCGCGCGAGGTGCTGGCACGGTCGTCGCTCCGGCGGCGCGCATGGTCGCCACGTCCCTCGCCTCCTCCGGTTCCTCTCTCACGAGCTCGATCGCCGGTCGCGCCGGCTACAGGTTCGAGGTCCACACGATGATCAAAGGCTTCGCGTGTCACGCGCGCGGGGTCGAGATCCTCCAGACGGGCCGCGCGCACGTGCGGGCGCGCGTTCGGTCGAAGCGGACGTACGAGGTCGATCTGCGCGCGGAAGGTGGGCGGCTGCTCATCGCTTGCTCCTGCCCTGCCCGCTCGATGGGCATCGCCGCCTGCAAGCACGCGTGGGCGGCGCTGCTCGAGGTCGACCGCCAAGGAGGCCTCGAGGATCTGCGCGGCACGCGAGGCATCCTTCGCGTCGAGCCCGCGCCGGAGCAGGCGCCGAGCGAGGCCGAACCTTCGCGAGAGACGGCGCCCCCGCTCGAGGCGACGACGCCGGAGCCCGTCCGCCGCGAGCGGGCGACCGAGGAGAAGTCCGCCTCCAAGCGAAGCGAGAAACGAACGCCCGCGCGACCGGGCAAGACGGAGGCGAAGCCGGGCCCCGCCCGTGCGAAGCCGCGCGACGGAGGACGACCGCGAGGACGCTCGCGGTCGTGAGTCCCCATCGTGCTTCAGCCGCCGCTCGGCTGCGTCGCGTCCTTCTTCACGTCGGGCATGTCGCGGATCTCCTCGAGCGATCGTCGCTCCGCAGGCAGCGCGAGGACCGCCGCGACGAAGGCCGCGAGGACCATCAGCCCGGCGCCGACGAGGTATCCGTTGAGGACGCCGACTCGGCTGCCCGTCCCGACGAGCGCACCGAAGAGCGACGGCGCGAGCACTCCGCCGGCGCCCGTGCCGATCGAGTAGAAGACGGCGATGGCCATGCCGCGCAGCTCCACGGGGAACAGCTCGCTCACGGTCAGGTACGCCGAGCTCGCGGCGGCCGAGGCCACGAAGAAGACGAGGCACCAGAGCGCCGTGAGCTGGACGGTCGAGACCAGGTCCCCGGCGAATGCGAGGCCCGTGAGCGCGAGCAAGACGCCGGTGAGCCCGTAGGTCGCCGCGATCATCTGACGGCGGCCGATCTTGTCGAAGAGCGGCCCCAAGACGAGCGGGCCGAAGAAGTTCCCGAACGCGAACGGGAGCAGGTAGAGCCCGACGTCGTCGGGATCGACCTCGTAGAAGCGCGAGAGGATGAGCGGGTACGTGAAGAACACGCCGTTGTAGGCGAACGCTTGCGCGACCATCAGCGTGAGGCCGAGAAGCGCCCGTCGCCGGTGCTGGACGAACAGGACGCGGAAGATTCGGCCCCAGCTCGTGTCGGCCTCGACGTCGACCATGCTCGTGTGCTTCGGCTGGGGAAGCTCGAGCCCGTCGTCGCGCAAACGCTGCTCGATCCCGCCGACGACCTGCTTCGCCTCGTCGATGCGTCCGTGCATGAGCAGCCACCGCGGGCTCTCGGGCAGGTGCCGCCTCGTGAAGAGGATGACGAGCCCCAGCAGCGCACCGAGCCCGAAGCACACGCGCCAGCCGAGCCAGCGCGGCAGCACGTTCGTGTCGAGCAGGACGAGCGTGCCGAGAGCGCCGAGCGCGGCGCCGAGCCAGTACGTGCCGTTGATCGCCAGGTCGGCGCGGCCGCGGACGCGCGCCGGCAAGAGCTCGTCGATCGCGGCGTTGATCGCCGAGTACTCGCCGCCGATGCCCGCGCCCGTGATCGCCCGGAAGAAGGCGAACATCCAGAAGTTGGTCGAGAACGCCGTCAGGAAGGACGCCCCGAGGTAGACGGCGAGCGTGACGAAGAAGAGCTTCTTCCTCCCGAGCTTGTCCGTGAGGCGTCCGAAGACGAGCGCTCCGATCACGGCGCCGGCGAGGTACGCGCTGACGGACGCGCCGATCTGCGCATCGCTGAGGCTCAGCGTGTCGGGATAGCCGAGCACGCTCGCGACCGCGCCGACGAGCGTGACCTCGAGCCCGTCGAGGAGCCACGTGATGCCGAGCGCGATGACGATGCGCCAGTGCCAGCGACTCCACGGCAGACGGTCGAGCCGCGCGGGGAGGTCAGTCTCGACGAGGCGGCCCATATGCACGAAGATGCGTCAACTCGAGACCTTTCGCATGCGGCGTTCGCCCGCACCCGCGCGCTCGGAACGCACGGGCTCCGCCCGCCCTCAGCGGAGCGCGCGGGCGATCGTCGAGAGCGTGAGCTCGCGGACGCGCGCGACCGGAGACTTCGCGAAGCATGCCACGAACGACAAGAGATCGTCGTCGCAACGCGCCGGGAGCGCGAGGAGGACGTCCTCGATCACGGCGGCGTGGCGCTCCGTGTCCGCGTACGGCGCGAGCTTCACGAGCGCCGCGCGGAGGACGTCGCGCGCGCCGGGTCCGATCGTGAGCATCCACGAGACGAAGCGGGCGCGGCGCTCCTTCGTCGAGTTCTCCGGCAGGATGCGCGCCGACCAGAGCGCTCTCGCGCACGCGTGCCCGGCGCGCACGAGCACACGCTCGACGTACGGCCCCGGCAGCACGTCCTCGGCGAGCAGGCGCTGCGCGAACGGAACGAGGTTCTCCGGCGTGTCGAGGAGGCGGAGCGTCTCCACCGCGACGGTGTCCCTTCCGCCGCTCGACTCCACGCGCGCGATGAGCCTGGAGACCCGCCAGGCGATCGCGTCCGCGGATCCGCGGCGGAGCAGCTCGTGGAGCGCATGCCGCTCGCGGTCGAGGAGCGCCGCACGCGCCGCGAGGAAGTCGGCGAGGTCGCCCGCAGCACGTCCGGGGCCTCGAAGCTCGCGGGTCTCGGAGCGGCGGCTCTCCCCGCCCCGTCCGACCGAGACGTCGTGCCCGACCGGCTGCGGTGCGTGCGTCACCGGCTGCGGGAAGATCGGCAGAGCCGGCGCGACCGGCTGCTGCGCCGACCGCCCGAGGAGGCCGGAGAGCTCGCGGAGCGCGGCGCGCATCTCGCGCATCGAAGAGAAGCGGTCGGCCGGGTTCCTCGAGAGCGCCTTCATCACGATCGCCTCGAGACGCGCTTGGACGGCTTCGCGTTGCCACGGCGGCACCCCATCCGACGGCGGCGCGCTCCGTCGCAGAGCGGCGACGGGATCGACTCCGGCCGCCGGTGCCTCGCCGGTCAGGAGCGCGTAGAGGAGCGCCCCGCACGAGTACACGTCGCTGCGCGCGTCGAGGTCCTCTCCGAGGCACTGCTCCGGAGCCATGTACGCCGAAGACCCGAGCGCCGGGCGAGGCCCGCTCTCCAGCTCGCCGCCGTACATGCCGCCGCGCGCGACGCCGAAGTCGCAGAGCTTCGCGCGCTCGGTCACGACACCCTCGTCGTCGTCCGCGCGCGGAACGAGGATCACGTTCGACGGCTTGACGTCGCCGTGGATGATCCCGCGCTCGTGCGCGTGCGCGAGGCCCGCGCAGACGTCGAGCATGACGGCGACGGCACGCTCGACCGAGAGCTTGCTCTCTTCGGCGAGCACACGCTCGACCGATCGCCCCTCGAGCAGCTCCATCGCGAGCCACATGAACCCGCCCCACTGCTCGCCGAAGTCGATGACGCGCACGAGGCACGGGTGATCGAGGACGCTCGCTGCCTGCGCCTCCGCGAGGAACCGCGCTCGGAACTCCGGATCCTCCTGGTAGTGCGGATGGAGGACCTTCACGGCGACCGGCTGCGGCAAGAGCACGTGCTTGGCTCGATAGACCACCCCGAGCGCCCCGGCGCCCAGACGCTCCTCGACCAGCAGCTTGCCGCCGAGACAGCGACCGATGACCGGGTCGATGGCGGGTGGCCGGAGCCCCGTGCGTGCTCGCTCGATGTCCTCTTTCTCGTCCAGGCTCGTCGCGCGCGCTTCGAAGCTCATCGTGACGTGACCTCGCTAGCAGCTCCGCTCGGTGCTGCCAACGCGCGCGCGTGCCGCGTCCTGAGATGCTCACGCATCAAGCGGCCGATTCATCGCGATGTCGATTCGGCTCACCTCGACGACGCGTTCGAGGGCGTCGTTCGATTTCAGACAACGAGACGCGGTGCGCCGGACGCGAAGCCCGTTACGTGCTGATGCCGAGGAGACTGGTCGGCGACGATCCACCCCGTCGAGCGAGACGAGACAGAGACCGTACGCCGCGGCAGCCCGACGTCCGCCCGCTCCGCGCGCGTCGCATGCGCAGGTGCACGTCGCATGCGCCCGCGCGCGGAGGACGTCGCGGGCCGCCTGCGACGGCGCGACGAGCGCTCAGAGCTTTCCGTTCAGCGGGTCGTGGGGATCGCCGCCGTTGAGCAGGCCCGGAGCGACCTTCGAAGGACGCGAACGCTTCTGCGTCTTGGGGGCGTCCTCCTTCGTCTTCGTGCGTACCTTCTGCTCGCGAGCCTTGTCCGCCTCGAGCAGCTCCTTCTTCTGCTCCGGCGTGAGCCGCGGCGGCTCGAGCTCTTGGCGCGTCGGCTCGACCTCTTGGCGCGTCGACGGCGAGGACTTGTCGGCGGGCGGCGGCAGCGGCTCGGCGGCGGGCGGCGGCGCCGCCTGGACCGCGTCGTTCACCTTCACGTCGACGGGCGCCGACTCCCCGACGCTCGTCACGACGACGCCCACGCCCGTCGCCACCACGGCGGCGCTCGCCACGGCCGCGAGGACGATCCCGCGCCGGCGCGGCCTGAGCGCGGCTTCGTCGGGGAGCTCGAGATCGAGAGGAGCGGAAGGCTGCTCGTCGCGAGGCGGCGCGATCGAGGGCGGTGCGTCGCCCTTCGAGATGGCGACCGGCGAGAGGCTCGGCGTGAGGTCGGGCGTGGTGGGATCGTCGTCGAGCCCGGCCGCCGCCGCGAGGGTGGTCCACTCCGTCGCGCCCGGTGCGAGGACGAGCGCGTGTCCGTCGATCGTGCCCTCGTCGAAGGCGCGGTCGAGCGCGTCGAGCGTCATCAGTCGAACCTCTCCGGTTCGAAGCTGCACGCGCCAAAGCTCGTCGTACGGGGCGCCCGCGTGGTGGGTGGATGTTTCGTGCGCGGCCGCCGACGTCTCGAGCGGCGACGAGCTCTCCGGATCCGATCCGTCGAGAGCAGCGGTGTCCCCCCTCCAGTTCCTCTCGTCGTGTCCGTTCATCGCGCACGACGCTAAGTGCCTCGCCATGTAGGTTGGGAGGCCAATGGGGCAATGATCCGCGCGTGAGACGTCGCGGACTTACGGCAGAGCAGCACGTCTTTACGGCTGAGCAACACGTTCACTTCGCGGCGGTGATAGCCTCCGCCTGTGTCGTCCTCATCGATGACTCGGTCGAGCTTCCGACCCGAAGCTCATCAACCAGGTTGGTTCGGTCCGTTCGGCGGCCGCTTCGTATCGGAGACGCTGGTCCCCGCGCTGGACGAGCTCGCCAGCGCCATGAAGGAGATCGCCAGCACCGAGGCGTTCAAGACCGAGCTCAACGGCTTGCTCGCCACGTACGTCGGCCGGCCCACGCCGCTCACGGAGGCGACGCGCCTCGCGCGCGCGCTCGACCCCAACAAGAAGACCATCCAACGGCTCTTCTTGAAGCGCGAGGACCTCTGCCATACGGGCGCGCACAAGATCAACAACGCCCTCGGACAGGTCCTGCTCGCGACGAAGATGGGCAAGACGCGCATCATCGCCGAGACGGGCGCGGGGCAGCACGGCGTGGCGACCGCGACGGCGGCCGCGCTCTTCGGGCTGCCGTGCGACATCTACATGGGCGCCGAGGACGTGAAGCGGCAGGCGCCGAACGTCGGCCGGATGAAGCTCCTCGGCGCGAGGGTCATCCCCGTCGAGGCGGGCTCGCGCACGCTCAAGGACGCGATGAACGAGGCCCTCCGCGACTGGGTCACGAACGTGAAGACCACGCACTACTGCATCGGCAGCGCGGCCGGGCCGCATCCGTATCCGGAGCTCGTCGCCCGCTTCCAGTCCGTCATCGGAGAGGAGGCGCGCGCGCAGATCCTCGAGCGCACCGGGCGCCTGCCGGACGCGGCGGTCGCGTGCGTGGGTGGCGGGTCGAACGCCATCGGCCTCTTCCGAGGCTTCATGGCGGCCGCGAGCGTGAAGCTCTACGGCGTCGAGGCCGCGGGCCACGGCATCGAGACGGGCCAGCACGCCGCGACGCTGAGCGCCGGCCGCGTGGGCATCCTGCACGGATCGAAGAGCTACGTGCTCTGCGACGACGGCGGGCAGATCAAGGAAGCGCACTCGATCAGCGCCGGCCTCGACTACCCGGGCGTCGGACCCGAGCACGCTTGGCTCAAGACGAGCGGGCGCGCTCGCTACGTCTCGGCCACCGACGAAGAGGCGCTCGCCGCCGCGGCGCTCGTCACGCGCACGGAGGGGATCCTCCCGGCGCTCGAGACGTCGCATCCGTTCGCGAAGCTCGGCGAGATCGCCGCCGAGGTCTCGCGGAGCCTCGGACGTCCCGCCACGATCGTCCTCTGCCTCTCCGGTCGTGGCGACAAGGACCTCGAGACGCTGCTCACGCGGCTCTTGCCGTCGATGGACGCGAAGGGAGACGGGTGATGGGACGCATCGAGGACGCGTTCGCGCGCCGTGCCGCCGAAGGGAAGAAGGTCCTCGTGACGTACCTCTGCGTCGGCGATCCCGACGAGGAGGCGTCGATCGAGCTCGCGCTCGCATGCGCGGAGGAAGGCGCCGACATCCTCGAGCTCGGCTGCCCGTTCAGCGATCCGTCCGCCGACGGCGTCGCGATCGCGAGGGCGAGCCATCGCGCCCTCTCGCGCGGCGGCGGGCTCGACGAGACGCTCCGGGTCGCGAAAGCGGTCCGCACGGTGTCCAACGTTCCGATCGTCCTCTTCGGCTACTACAACCCGCTGTTCGTGCGCGGCGACGAGGACGCCGCGCGCGAAGCCGCCGCGGCGGGCGTCGATGCGCTGCTCGTCGTGGACCTGCCGATCGACGAGTCGCTGCCGCTCCGGCGCGCGGCCGCCGCGCACGGCCTCGGGCTCGTTCCCCTCGTGGCGCCCACGACGCGCCCCGAGCGCGTGCAGTCGATCGCCACGATCGCGGAGAGCTTCCCCGTGCCGTTCGTCTACTACGTCTCCGTCACCGGCGTGACGGGCGGCGCGAGCGCGGCCGACGTCCTCGAGAGCGCGGGCGCCGAAGCCGGCCGCGTGCGCGACGCGACGAAGCGACCGGCGATCGTCGGGTTCGGCATCGACTCCGGGGAGCGCGCGCGCATCGCGGCGAAGCACTCGGACGGCGTGGCGGTCGGCTCCGAAATCGTGCGGCGCATCGAGCGCGGCGCGACGAACGCGGAGCGCGTCCGGGACGTCCGAGAGCTCGTGCGCGAGCTGCGCCTTTCCATCTGAGCCGCCCTCCGGGCGCGCCCCCCGGGCCGCCGCCCGAGGACGTCCGAGCCCGTCACGCCCGATGTCCGGCTCGCACGGCGGCGGGATCGCGCTAGGATGCGCCGCCCCGTACGGGGACTAGACTCTCGACGGCTTCGCCATGCTCCTCCTCTGCGTCTCGGACATCCACGGCAACCTCGACGCTCTCCGGGCGGTCCTCGCCACGGCCGAGAAGCGGTCCTTCCACAAGCTCCTCGTCGCGGGCGACATCGTCTTTCCCGGCCCCGAGCCGCTCGAGACCTGGCGCCGACTGTCCGCGGCGGGCGCCGTGATGGTCCAGGGAGTCTCGGACAAAGCTCTGGCGACGCTCGATCCGAGCACGCTCAATCCCCGCACCGACCGCGAGCGCAAGATGCTCGAGCGCATGAAGGAGGTGCGCGCGGAGCTCGGCGATCTCGTGCTCGAGCGCATCAAGCGGCTCCCGACGCACGTGCGCGTGCCTCTCGAGGACGGCGGAGAGCTCCTGCTCGTCCACGGCTCACCGCTGCACCCGGACGAGCCGCTCTCGTTCGACATGAGCGACGAGGAGATCGACGCCCTGCTCGGCGACGACTGCGGGAACGTCGTCGTGTGCGGCATGAGCCACACGCCGTTCCACCGCGTCATCGGCGACGTGCACGTCGTCAACGTCGGCAGCATCGGTGAAGCACCCGACGGCCTGAAGAGCCCGCCGTCGTGGGTCACCGGCGATCACCCCATGCTCGCCCACGCGACGTGGATCGAGTCGACGCCGCAAGGCATCGTCGTCGAGCAGATCACGGTGCCGCTCGACGCGCCGCCGCGTCAGGTCAGCGCCGCTCGTTGATCGGCGCCGCTCGCTGAAGCGCTTCACGAAGTGATCGACGTCGCGTGCGCCCGCGCGCACGCGATGCGCAAAGTTGCACCGCCGAGCGCGGGCCTGCCACGATCACATCGTGGCGACTCGACGAGGTCCCACCCTCGCGAAGGCGCGCTCGCCCAAGCTCGTGGAGAAGGGCGGCGCGATGATCCGCACGACCGAAGGCCGCTGGCGCGAGCTCTTCGAGTCGGCGGATGCGATCAGCGAGGGTGCGGCGAAGGACGAACCCGAAGGACGCGTCTGGTACGGCTCGACGAGCCTGATCCTGGAGCTTCCTGTGGAAACCTCGTTGGAAGATCGTGCACAGCTCCTCGCGATCGCGAAAAAAGACGTGCATGCGCACGTCCATGCGCTTCGTTGTGCACATCGTGAAGCACAGAGTCGAGCACCCGGGTTGCTCGGTCGCGTGACCTGCGAGCTTCACTTCAGTGAAGATCCGCGCGGCTTGAGGATTGACGTCGACGTTCAGGCGCCTTTGATAGAGAGGCGGAGGGTCTCGAGGACCTTGCCATGAACTTCATCGACGGCATGCCGACTCCGAGAAAGCAGCGAGGCAAGGGAAAGGGCTCCGGCGGCGACGGCGGCGGCGTGGTCATCCACGTCGCGTTCGGGCCCGGCGGTGGTCGCATCCGTCACGCAGAGCCGCCGACGCCGAGCACGCCGAGCAAGAACGGGCGGCCGTCGACGGAGAGCGCGACGAACGGACGCGCGAGCACGCCGTCGCAGACGCCGCCTCCGCCGCGGACCGGCGAGCCCGTGACGGACGTGTTCTCTCCGCGCGAGGTGTCGAAGCTCCTCGGGCTCTCGCTCTCGCGCCTCCGCAGCCTGGACAAGTCGCAGGTCGTCTCGCCGAGCGCGATGCGCAACGGCCGCCGCGCGTACACGTTCCAGGATCTCATCGCGCTCCGCGCGACGCACGGCCTGCTCGAGAAGCGCGTCCGCCTCAAGGACGTCGTCCAGGCCGTCGGCGCGCTCCGGCGCGCCCTGCCCCGCGTGACGCGTCCGCTCCAGGAGCTGCGCATCGTGTCCGACGGCCGCAAGCTCGTGGTCCAGTCCGAGGACGGGGCCTTCGAGCCCGTGAGCGGGCAGATGGTGCTCGACTTCCGCGTCGACAAGCTCCGCGACGACGTCGTGCGCGTGCTCCGCCAGGAGCCGGGCGGCGTGCGCGCGCGCTCCGCGTACGACTACTACATGCGCGCGAGCGCGCTCGACGAGGATCCGAACAGCTTCGACGAGGCCGAGCGCCTCTACAGGAAGGCCATCGAGCTCGATCCGCAGCTCGCCATCGCGTACACGAACCTCGGCAACATCCTCTTCCGCCGCGGCGACGAGGCGGGCGCCGAGCAGCTCTATCAGAAGGCGCTCGAGATCGACGATCGCCAACCGGAGGCGCACTACAACCTCGGTTACGTGATGCTCGAGCGCGGGTACGCCGCGCGCGCGGTCAAGTACTTCGAGGCGGCGATCCAGGCCGACCCGCGCTTCGCCGACGCGCACTTCAATCTGGCGATGGCGTACGAGGCGCTCGGGGACAAGGCGCGCGCTCGCGTGCACTGGAAGAAGTACCTCGACCTCGAGCCGAGCGGCACCTGGGCGGACATCGCGCGCGACCATCTCTGAGCCGCGCGCCCGTCCGCGAGGACGCGGAGAGCTCGACCCGCCGCCAGAAGGCCCCCTTCCTTTGCGGCATGGGCAGCAAGCGCGCTCTGCTCGTGATCGCCGACGTCGGCGGGTACACGAAGTTCAGTCAATCTGGCGCACGCCCAGTACATCGTCGTGCAGCTCCTCGAGGCCGTCATCGACGGCGCCGGGCGGCATCTCGAGCTCGTTCAGAGGTTGATCGTGCCTCCGCACGGGACGTCGACGACGCGCTCCTCCAAGAGCCCGACGCGGATCTTCCGGCGCCCGCACGGCACGACGACCATCGCGTCCTTCACGCGCCGATACTCGCCGTCGACGACCACGACCATCACGCTGGCCTGGCTCGGCGGGATGCGAACGGTGCCGTAGCGCGGCTGCTGCGGCGGAGTCGTCGGGTATGGAGCAGCCACCACGGTCGGAGCGGCCGCCGTGGACGAAGCGGCCGTCGTGGAGCGAGCCGTCGTCGCCGGCGCAGCCGCGCCGGGCGGCGCGGTCGTGGCGGCGGTCGCCGTCGCGACGGCGGTCGGACGCGGCCGAGGCTTCGCGCGCGCGGCCGGTGCGGGTCGCGGCTTCGACGGCTCGTCCGTGCTCGCCTGCTCGTCGTCCGCCCGGGTCTCTTTCGACGGAGCGCTCTCCTCGGCGCCTTCGCTCGGCGCGGGCTCGTCGCGCGGTGTCGAGGTCGACTCCGGCGCGGACGCCGCGACGATCTGCGACGACGTCGCCTCGGAGGCGGAAGAGGCCGACGCGACCGGACGAGGCTTCGGCGTCGGACGCGTCGCGATGGTGATCACGACGAGGACGAGGCCGACGAAGGCGCAGCCGCCGGCCGTGAGCCACGGCCAGAGCGGCCGCCCGGGCCCCCACGTCCTTCCCCGAGGCCCGCTCCGGACGGCAGGCGCGGGCGTGACGGTGCTGACCGCCTTGGAGGGCCCCGAGTCCTGAACGGCGGCCACCGCGCGCGCGGACGACGGCGGAGCGACCACCTGCGCGGGCGCCGCGCCTTCGCGTCCGGTGTCCGGCACCACGACCAGCGAGCGCGACGACGGGTCCACCGCAGGCATGCGGCGACTGCCGCGCGCGAGCGTCTCGAGCTCGGCGAGGAGCTCCTCGCCGTTCGCGTAGCGGTCGGCCGGAGCCTTCGCGAGGCATCGCTCCACGATGGCCTCGAGCTCCGGCGGGACGTCCGGCGCGCACACGCGGAGCGGCTCCGGGACGCTCTTCACGACGGCGAGCATGCGTTCGAGCGTGCTCTGCCCGTCGAACGCGCGCTTGCCCGCGAGCATCTCGTACATCACGGCGCCGAACGAGAAGATGTCCGCCCGGACGTCGACCACGAACCCGCGCGCCTGCTCCGGAGACAGGTAGCCCGCCGTGCCGCATGCCTCGCCGGGGCCGGTCAGGTCGACGGCCGTGATCTCCTCGTCGGTCGGCGGGCGCCGCATGATGTGACGCGCGAGCCCGAAATCGAGGACCTTCGCGAACAGCTCGTTCGACGACGGCCGCGTGACGAAGATGTTCTCCGGTTTGACGTCGCGATGGATGACGTCGGCCGCGTGGGCGCGCGCGAGGGCCCGCGCGACGTCGCGTCCGATCGTCAGGGCCTCTTCGACGGAGAGGCGTCGGCTCGAGAGCAGCTTCCGGAGCGACTCCCCCTCGAGCAGCTCCATGACGATGTAGTAGCGGCCGTCGCTCTCCCCCACCTCGAAGACCGACGCGATGTTGGGATGCGTGAGCTTCGCGGCCAGGCGCGCCTCGCGCATGAAACGACGGCGCTGCGCGTCGTCGTCGACGGCGGAGCCGAGCACCTTGATGGCGACCTCGCGATCGAGGCTCTCGTCCACGGCGGCGTAGACCTCCCCCATGCCGCCTTTGCCGATCAGACGTTCGATGTGGAAACGCCCGAGGCGCTCTCCGACGAGAGACTCCACGATGCCAGCGTAACTCTGCTCGGAGCCACGGATCCAGGCGGCGATGTGTCCGTCACGGACCTGGCAGGCGGCTGCCCCACGACACGCGCGCGCGACGCCGGTCCGCGACCCCGCGGGGACGGGCTCACAGACCGCCGAGCGGGAGGGACCGCAGGTGCGCGAGGATCCCGTCCGTCTCCGGCTCCGTGAGCTTCCATTTGTGCTCGGCGAACTTCAGCGGACCTCGCGGCGCGTAGGCGCTCGTCGTCGACTGACCCGTCGGCGACTCGGGATACGTCGCCTCGCGGATGACGCCGAGGATCGTCTCGTCGTCGAACCCGGCCATCTTCAGGGGCGAGTGATCGACGCCGTCCGGCTTCGCGTGGCACGACGCGCACGGCGCGCGCGCCGGATCGGGATCCGGGTTCTCGTAACGCGCCTTGCCGATGGCGAGCTGCTCGTCCGTGTACGCCTTCACGACCAGCCGCGACGTCAGCGTCGTTCCGCTGCCGGTCATCGTGATCGTCGTCTCGCCGGCCTTCGTCGTCGTCACGAGCGCGAAGCGCAGGTTTCGCACGTCGAGGCCGGGGACGTTCGGCGGCGGCGAAGGCTCGATGGTCGCGATGGCGGGATCCGACACGCTCCACTGTGGATTGTCCGCGCTCGTCGCGAACATCACGCGGAAGCGCGCGTTCGGGTTGAACCCGGAGTAGGCGACGCGTGGGAACAGGCCGACCTCGTAGGTCGGCGTCTCGACCTCCGGCGCGACGCAGCCGGTGACCGGGCCCAAAACCCCGATGCCGGCGGCTGCGACGGCGACGACCGACATGGCGCCGAAGGCCTTCCTCGTCCTGCGCGTCACGCGAAGCATGCGTCCATTCACGTCCGCTGGCTGTCGCCTCATTGGTAGCACGAACGGGTCGCAGCGTCCGCGCCACGCCGCGCGACGCGCCCACCCATCGTGAGGTACGCTCGTGGGATGGACCGTCTCGAAAAGGAACGCGCGCGTCGAGCCATCGGCGCCGTCATCGTCGCAACCCTGGTCGCATGCGGCGCGTCGGAAGAGTCGCCCCGCGCTCCGGGCGACGACCCTCAGGACGCCGGCGCGCAGGGTGACGCGGGCGGCGGCGCGAACGACGAGGCGGGAGGCGACGCGTGCGCGACCGCGACGTGCTCGCGGATGCAGTGCAACGCGCTCGACCCGAGCTGCTCGTTCACGTGGGACTGCGCGCCGACCGAGCTCTGCGGCCGCGCGAGCTTCTTGAAGACGGGAGGGTCGGTCAGCAGCAGCACGAGCGGCGGAGAGGCCGAGCGGTACGACACGAACGGCCCGGACACGGTGGAGAACGCGCGATGCATCCTCGAGGCGCTCCGCGACGGCAAGGTCGGCCGCGTCCAGTGGGGGTGGTCGGGAGGGGTCGCCGGGTACGGGCAGGTCATCGACATCGTCGAGGGCCGGCGCGCCTTCGGAACCTTCAACGAGAGCTTCGACTCGCCCACGGTGAAGGGCGGGTTCGCGGCCGTGCCGCTCAAGCCGGCGAGCCACTTCGAGGCGTGCCTGGCGACGGAAGACGTCGACGCCTACGCGCGCTGCCTCGAGTCCGCGCTCGAACCGTGCCCGTGAGCCGCTACAGCCGGCGGTGCGTCAAGCAAGGCAGCGACGCACGGACGCGGTCCTGGGCGCCGAGATCGAGCCGCGCGAGCGCGAACCCCTCGCCTTCTCCGCACTGCGCGAGGACGTCGCCCCACGGATCGACGATGAGGCTCTTGCCGTAGGTCACGCGGCCGCGCGGGTGTCGTCCGTGCTGCGCCGGCGCGAGGACGAAGACTTGGTTTTCGATCGCGCGCGCACGGAGCAGCACGTG
>Ga0207874_1000405_pt1 | contig 63807 bp, 60 predicted proteins | sample HigsolmetaAR201D_FD_184833 | JGI IMG/M metagenome (GOLD analysis project Ga0207874, IMG submission 184833) | Ionic liquid and high solid enriched microbial communities from the Joint BioEnergy Institute, USA - AR20-1-D (SPAdes) (version 2) ...
GGAGGAGTCCCGGACCGTCGGCTGAACGACCCTCGGCCGTGCCGGGGAGCCGGTCGCGGCCCGGCAAGTGGCCGCGGTCGACGTCGCCCTCCGGATCCCGGGAATGCTCCTGGCGGTAGCGAGGCGTTGGAGGTCGGCCGGGGCTCGCCGGTCAGTGCAACGCGCCGGTCCGTCGAACGACGGCCGGCGCGTTTCCTGTCCACTCACGCGGTCCGCTCGTGCTTGCGCGTCCCCGTCGGCCCCACCCAGACGTGGGATTCCGGCCGTCCGCGGGCGTGCATCCCGAAGCCGCACCCCAGGCACCACCGCCGTTCGATGCGGCAGACCCTGCCCAGGACCCTCAGCACCGGCCCGGGAACCAGCTTGATCGTCTCGCCGTCGCACACCGGACACCGGACCGTCCTGGGCAGCAGGTAGTACACGGCGGCGATCGCGAGGGCGATCTTCAGGCCGATGTTGGCCAGGAGAAAGACGGTGAGCCAGAGGACCATGCCCAATCTTCGAACCCTCACCCCCCTCTGGGCAAGGGGCATACCGCGTGGCTCCGGGCAAGGGGGAGCGCCAGTCGACGCCCAGGTCCGGGCAAAGGAGCCTCGCGCTCCGCTGCTGCGCCACGCACGGCCGGGCCCCCTCGCCGTGCCGCCCGACGGTCAAGCTTCCAGTGCTTCCCTGAGCAGGGCGCTCGCCTGCCGTGGATCCGCCTTGCCCCGGGACTTCTTCATGATCTGGCCCATCAGGAAGCCGAAGATCTTCTGCTCGCCCGCACGGTACCGCTCCACCTCGGCACCGTGCTCCGCCAGGACTTCCGCGACCCACTGGCGAAGCTGCGCGACGTCCCGGACCTGGGCAAGCCCCTCGGTCTCCACGATCTCGGCCGGGGGCTGCCCCGTCTCGGCCATGCGCTCGAAGACCCGCCGGGCGATCGTCACGGAAAGCGTTCCGTCCGCAGTGAGCCCGATGAGCTGCGCGAGATGGCCCGGCGGGACGGGGAGGTCCCGGATCGGCCGCTGCTTTTCGTTCATCCAGGCCAGTACCGCGGTCATCACCCAGTTGCTCGCCGCCTTGGCGTCCCCGGCCTCCCGGGCCACCGCCTCGAAATAGTCCGCGACCTCTCGCGATGCGGTGAGGACCTCTATGTCGTATGCGGGCAGCCCGTACTGCTCACGGAAGCGCGCCGCCTTCGCGGCCGGGAGCTCCGGCAGCCCCGCCCGTGCCGCTTCCACCGCCACCCGGTCGAGCACCAGCGACGGGAGGTCCGGATCCGGGAAGTACCGGTAGTCGTGGCTCTCCTCCTTGGAGCGCATCGGCCGCGCCTCCCCGCGCGCCTGGTCCCAGAGGAGCGTCTCCTGCACGACCTTGCCGCCGCCCCGGACGACCGCGATCTGCCGCTCGATCTCGAACGCGAGCGCGCGCTCGACGTTCGCGAACGAGTTCATGTTCTTCACCTCGGTCTTCGTGCCGAGCTCCGCGCTGCCGGCCGGGCGGATCGATACGTTCGCGTCCACCCGCAGACTGCCCTTCTCCATGTCGCAGTCGCTGACCTCCAGGTACTCCAGCAACTGCTTGAGCCGGACGAGGAAAGCCCGCGCCTGGGCAGGCGATCGCAGGTCGGGCTCGGTCACGATCTCGATCAGCGGCACGCCGGCCCGGTTCAGATCCACCGCGGTCATCCCCGGGATCCGGTCGTGGAGCGACTTGCCCGCATCCTCCTCGAGGTGGATCCGGCGGATCCGCACCCGGATCGGCTCGCCGCCATCCGCGTTCGGCACGGCGAGCTCGCCGCCCGTGGCGAGGGGCCTGTCGTACTGGGTGATCTGGTAGCCTTTCGGCAGATCGGGATAGAAGTAGTTCTTCCGCGCGAAGACGCTCGTCTCGTGGACCTCGCACCCGAGGCCGAGCGCCGCCCGCACGCCGAGCTCCACTGCCTGGCGGTTGATGACGGGCAGAGCCCCCGGGAGGCCGAGGCAGACCGGGCACACGTTCGTGTTCGGTTCCGCGCCGAATTCGACGGAGTCCCCGCAGAACATCTTGGTCCGCGTCTTGAGCTGGACGTGGATCTCCAGCCCGATGACGGCTTCGAACTCCATCCTCAGCCTTCCTGCAGAGCCTGCTCGAGCGCCGCCGCGGCACGGACCAGCCCCGCTTCGTTCCAGCGGTCGGCCAGGAGCTGGCCGCCCACCGGGAGGCCGTCCACCGCCCCGATCGGGAGGGAGAGGGCGGGGATCCCGGCGAGGTTGGCGGTGACGGTGAAGACGTCAGCCAGGTACATGGCGTAAGGGTCGTCGCTCCTTTCGCCGAACCGGAATGGGAGCGTCGGCGTGGTGGGCGTGAAGAGGACGTCGACCCCGGACGCGAACACCTCCTGGAACTCCCGGGCGATCAGGGTCCGTACCCGTTGCGCACGGCCGTAGTAGCGGTCGTGGTATCCTGCCGAGAGCGCGAACGTGCCGAGCACGATCCGGCGCTTGACCTCCTCCCCGAACCCCAGCGACCGGCTGCGCTCGTAGACCGCGACCGTGTTGTCCGCCTCCGCCCGGAAGCCGTACCGGACGCCGTCAAAGCGCGCCAGGTTGCTGGAGGCCTCGGCCGGCGCGATGATGTAGTACGTAGCGATGGCGTACCGGGTGTGTCCGAGAGACACCTCCCGGATCTCGGCGCCCGCCCGGGCGAGCCGGTCCAGCGCGGCGCGGCAGAGCTCGGCGATCCGGGGGTCCAGCTCCGGCGGGAAGTATTCCCGTGGCACGCCCACCACCAGGCCCCGCGCATCCATCTCCAGCGCCACCGTCAGCTCGGGCACGGGCCGGTCCGCGCAAGTCGAGTCCCTCGGATCCGGCCCGCTGATGACCTGGAGGAGGAGCGCGGCGTCCGCAACCGTTCGGCCGAAGGTGCCGATCTGATCCAGGGACGACGCGAACGCCACCAGCCCGTAGCGGCTCACCCGCCCGTACGTCGGCTTGATCCCGACCACGCCGCAGAACGCCGCAGGCTGCCGGACCGATCCGCCGGTGTCCGAGCCGAGCGCCGCAGGTACCAGTCCTGCGGCGACCGCCGCCGCCGAGCCGCCCGATGAGCCGCCCGGGACCCGGGTGGGGTCGTGGGGGTTGCGGGTGGGTCCGAACGCCGAGTTCTCGGTGGACGAGCCCATGGCGAACTCGTCCAGGTTCGTCTTCCCCACGATCACCGCGCCCGCCTCGCGCAGCCGCCGGACAGCCGTCGCATCGAACGGCGATCTGTACCCCTGAAGGATCCGCGAGCCGCAGGTGGTGGGATAGTCGACCGTGCAGATGTTGTCCTTGACCGCGACCGGCACGCCCGCGAGGGGGCCGGCTGCGTGGCCGGCAGCGAGCGCCGCGTCGATGCGTGCCGCGTCTGACGCAGCCCGCTCCGGGTCGAAGGCGAGGAAGGCGCCGAGCGGCGTCGCCCCGGATTCCGCCTCCGTAATCGCGCGGCACGACGCCGCCACCGTGTCCGCCGCGGTCCGTTTGCCGGACCTGATCTCCGCGACCAGGTCGGCCAGCCCCGGAAAGGCCACCCCGCTCAAGACTCGCCCGCGTCCAGCGCCGCGAGCCGCGGCACCACGAAGAAACCCTCCCGCCAGTCCGGTGCGAGCTCCGAAGGCGGCACGACCAGCGCGTCCGGCTTGCTCTCTTCGTCCCGCAGCGGCGCGGTCCGATCGGCCGCCCCGGCCTCCGGAACCCCTTCGAGCGACCCGAGCTCCGCGAGCTCGTCCACGTGCTCGAGGATCCGGTTCAGCTGGCCGGTCAACCGCTCCAGCTCGGAGTCGGATAGCTCCAGCCGCGCGAGCGCGGCGATCTGCAGCACCTGTTCGCGGGTTACCGCCATCTCTCCCCCGTGCCCACCCGGCGCCGTGCCACGCTACAGGACCTTCTGGAGGTTCGCGTACTTGAGGATGACCTTCTTGCGCCCCACGGTGTCGAAGTCGATCACCGCCTTCATGTCCGGCCCGAAGCCGGAGAGCTCCCGTACCGTCCCCAACCCGAACTGACCGTGCAGGACCCGCTCCCCCTTCACGAAGCGAGGCATGTCCTGCGCGTCCTCATAGTCCACCACCAGCCCGGACGGTTCGTCATCCATCGGCGTGCTCGAGCGAGAACGCCCGCCGCCGGAACGACCGAAGGCGCCATCGTCCCTGCTGCTCCGCGCCCCCCCACCCCATGACCATCCGGCACTGTACCGGCTCCGGCTCAATGCGGGCGTGGCCTTCTCCTCCACCACGTCCGGCGGGAGCGGCTCCAGGAAGCTCGACGGCACGCAGCTCAGGAACTCTCCACCGCGCCGACGCCGCCGCGCGTGCGTCAGGTAGACCTTCCGCCGCGCCCGGGTCAGCCCCACGTAGAACAGCCGCCGCTCCTCCTCCAGCTCGTCCGGCTCGTCCAGCGTGCGGGACAACGGGAAGAGACCGTCTTCCATCCCGCTGATGAACACGTACGGGAACTCGAGCCCCTTCGCGTTGTGCAGCGTCATCAGCGTCACGGCCTGGGCGTTCGGATCGTGACGGTCGACGTCGCTGATCAGCGCCACCTTCTGGAGGAAATGGTCCAGCGCCGTGGCGTCAGCCGTCCCGTCCTCGGCATCGTCCGGCCCGCCGCGCGACAGGAGGTTGTCGAATTCGTGGGCGCTGGCCACGAGCTCCCGGACGTTCTCGATCCGGTCGTCGCCCTCCGGCCCCTCAGCCCGGAGCGCCTCGATCAAACCGATCTCCTCGATCAGCCGTTCCAGCAGCACGCCCACGCCCAGGTGCTTCGCCAGCGCCGAGAACCGGCCGATCAGCTCCGCGAATGCCACGAGCGCGGACGCGGCCGCGCCGCTCAGCCCCGGGCACTCCCTGGCCCTCGCCGCTGCCGCCAGCGGCGTGATCCCCTGCTCCGACGCCCAGAGCAGAAGCCGCGCCTTGCTCTGATCCCCGATCCCGCGCTTCGGGTAGTTCACCACCCGGTCGAACGCACCGGCATCCCGTGGGTTCGACATGAGCCGCAGGTACGCGAGAACGTCCATGATCTCGCGCCGCTCGTAGAACCGCGTCCCGCCGACGATCTGGTAGGGCAGGTCCCGACGCCGGAGCGCTTCTTCCAGGGCACGGGACTGTGCGTTCGTGCGGTACAGGATCACGAAATCCCGGGGCGTCAGCTCCCCGTCCATCGCGAGGCGCGCCTCGATCTCCCCGGCGATCCAGTCCGCCTCGTCCTGCTCGTCCAGCGCCTCCACGCACGTGATCCGCTCGCCCGGGCCCGCATCCGTGCGAAGCGTCTTCCCCTTCCGCCGCACGTTCTCCGCGATCACCCGGTTGGCTGCCTCGAGGATCCGCGCCGTGGACCGGTAGTTCCGCTCCAGGCGGATCACGCGGGCGTCGGGGAAGTCCTTCTCGAAGTCCAGGATGTTCCGGATGTCCGCGCCCCGCCAGCCATAGATGGACTGGTCGTCGTCCCCGACCACCATCAGGTTCCCGTGCGCCCGGGCCAGCAGCTCCAGGAACCGGTACTGGGCGCGGTTCGTGTCCTGGTACTCATCCACCAGGATGAACTGGAACCGCCACCGGTACTGCTCCAGGATCCCTTCGAATCGCGTGAAGAGCTCTACCGGCTTGACCAGGAGGTCGTCGAAATCGAACGCGTTCTGGTCCTTCAACGCCGCCTGGTACGCCGGGTACACATCCGCCACGATCGCCGTGAACGGGTCGCGGGCCAGCGCCGCGTACTCCATCGGGTCGATCAACTGGTTCTTCGCCCCGGAGATGGCGCTGTGCACGGCCTTCGGGTGCCAGCGCTTCACCGGCACCTGGAGCCGCTCCATGACCCGCTTGACCTCCCGAACCGCCTCCTCGGCATCGTAGATCGTGAACGACGGCGTCCAGCCGAGCTCCGGTGCGTGGCGTCGGAGCAGCCGCGCGCCGATCGAGTGGAACGTGCCGATCCACGCGCCCGCCGGATCCCTGCCCAGCAGCTTCCGGACGCGCTCGCGCATCTCGGCCGCGGCCTTGTTCGTGAACGTCACCGCGAGGATCGAGCGCGGATCAACGCCGTGGTAGTCCAGCAGATGCGCGATCCGGGTCGTCAGAACGCGGGTCTTCCCGGAGCCTGCGCCTGCGAGCACGAGCAGTGGACCCTCCACGTGCTCGACCGCTTCCCGCTGCTCGGGATTCAGACCCTCCAGATACGTCGGGTGTCCAATCATCGAATCTCTGTTACCCCGCCGACCGGGATACGAGTCTTCGTCGACGCGCCGAGCGCGTGCGCAAACCGGTCATTCGCCGCAGCCACGTCCACCGCTCCCGCTTCGTCGCGCCGTCCACGGGCAGCTCGATTTCGAAGATCGCCCCCCCACCCCGCCGCCCCGAGGCCACGATCCGGCCGCCGTGCACATCCTCGATGATCCTCCGCGTGAGCGAGAGCCCCACGCCCCATCCCCCCGGCTTCGTGCTCACCCCGGGCTGAAAGATCGCCTCCCGCTGGGATGGCGGGATCCCCGGCCCGGTATCCGTCACGTACATCCGGATCGTGTCCTCGTCGCCCCGGTAGGCGATCACCCGGATCCGGCCGCCCCGGCCCGCCAACGCGTCCAGCGCATTCTTGATCACGTTCTCCAGCGCCCACGCCAGCAGGACACGGTTCCCCAGCACCGGAGGCAGGTCCTCCTGGACCCGGACCGACACTTCGATCCCGGACGCCAGCCGGGGAAGCCGCGGCCGCAGATACGCTTCCAGATCCCGAACCAGCGCCGCCACCGGCACCGGACCCAGCGCCGGACGCTTCCCGATCAGCTCGAAGCGCCTCGATACCCGTTCCAGCCGCTCCACATCCGCCGCCACCTCCTCCGCCAGATTCTCCGGCGTGATCATCCCGGTCCGCTGCTCCGGCGGCAACCGCAGCACCTCGATCCAACCGGCGAGCGACGAGAGCGGCGTCCCCATCTGGTGCGCCAGCTCGCGCGCCATGGCCGCCCAGAACCGTTCCCGCTCCGCCCGCAGGTCGGCACGGATCAGCGACGCGCTGACCACCAGCAGGAGCACCGCACCGCCCACCTGCAGCCAGGGGACCCACCGCAGCCAGCCGAGGATCGGCGGGGACCCGAAATAGATGATCCCCGCAGAAGGCTCCAGCACCGGATCGTTCTGCCGCGCCAGGCGCGCCGCGTACTCCAGGACCCTGTGCCGGTCTTCCGGATTCGACAGGTCGAACTCGAACGGCAGGTTGACCGCGCCCACCGGCTCGCCCGCGGTGCTCACCAGGATGATCGGCACCCCCAGCTGGTGCAGCGCGTCCTGGAGCCCGATCAGCGCCGCGAGCGCTGCCTCCCCTTCGTCATCCGGCGGAGCGAGCAACCCCCGCTGCACCAGGCCGAACATCCGCGTGTGGATGCTCGCCTCCCGCCGGATCAGACGCACCAGATGCTCGGTGTAGAGCAGGTAGGAGCCGAGGATGACGATCGAGACGATCGCCAGCGTAACAGGCCAGTGTCGCCGGTTCATGATGGATGCGCCGGCCCGCGCGGCTCACTCGCCGGCCGAGCCCGCGGCCCACCCCTCGACGGGCGTGTCAAACGATCCGGTCCGCGCCGAAATAACGGGCCAGCGGCTCCGGCAGATGCACGCTGCCATCCGCCGCCTGATACGTCTCCAGCAGCGCGCTCACCGTCCGCGGCAAGGCCAGCGCCGAACCGTTCAGCGTGTATACGTACTCCGGCCGCGCGTTCGGCTCCGGACGGTACCGGATGTTCGCGCGCCGTGCCTGGTAATCCCCGTACAGGGAGCAGCTCGACACCTCGAGCCACTTGCCCACGCCCGGCGACCAGACCTCGAGGTCATACGTCTTCGCGTTCGCAAACCCCAGGTCCCCCGCCGCGAGCAGCACCACACGGTACGTGAGGCCGAGGCGACGCAGCACCTCCTCCGCGTGCCCCGTCAGCTCCTCCAGCGCCGCGGCCCCGTTCTCCGGCCGCTCGAATCTCACGAGCTCGACCTTGTCGAACTGATGGACCCTCAGCAACCCCCGCGTGTCCTTCCCGTGGGCGCCCGCCTCCCGTCGGAAGCACGGCGTGTACGCCACGTACCGCCGCGGCAGGTCATCCGCCGACAGCAGCTCCCCCGCGTGGAAGTTCGTGACCGGCACCTCCGCCGTCGGGACGAGGTAGAAGCCGTCCTCCCCGACGTAGTACATGTCCTCCCCGAACTTCGGGAGATGCCCCGTCCCCTGCGCCGCCTGCCGGTTCACCAGGAAGGGCGGCCACGCCTCCGTGTAGCCGTGCTCGTTCGCGTGCAGGTCCATCATGAAGTTGATGAGCGCACGCTCCAGCCGGGCGCCCGCGCCGATCATCAGCGGGAACCCGCTCCCCGCCACCTTGGCGCCCCGCGGGAAGTCCATGATCCCCAGCGCCGCGCCCAGCTCCCAGTGCGGCTTCGGCTCGAAGCTGAACTCCGCGGGCTCGCCCCACTGCCGAACCACCACGTTCGCGTCCTCGCCCCCGGCCGGCACGTCCGGTGCCGGCTCGTTCGGCAGCTCCAGGAGCAGCCCCTCGACCGATGCCTCCACCTCCCCGAGCCTGGCCTCGAGCTGCCCGACCCGGTCCCCCAGCTCCCGCATCTCCACGATGAGGCGCTCGGCCTCTTCATGCCGCCCCTCTCGCTTCAGGACCGCCACCTGCGGGGTCACCTCGTTCCGGCGGGAACGTAGCGCGTCCACTTCCTTGATCAGCGCGCGACGCTCCTCGTCCAATTCCAGCACGGCGTCGATCTTCGCCGCGTACTCCGGATTCCCCCGCCGGGCCAGATTGGCCCGAACCTCGTCCGGCGCCTCCCGGATCCGCTTCAAATCGAGCATCGGTCGGTCATCAGTCGGGCGGAGTCAACGCCCGGTCGTTACAGTTCGGATTGCGAACCACCTCGAAGCGAAACGCCCCTTCCTCCGCATCCCACTCCACGGGACGGACCCGGGCGTAATAGACGCACCCCGACGCCAGGCGCACCCGCGAACGGACCACGTACACCGCGTCCATCCGCAGCTCCACCGGGGCATCCTTACGGTATTGCGCCGTGTCCCTCGGCGCCCGCGTCACCTCCTCGAAGGGCCGGTCCAGGATCGTCGCGATCCCGACCGAACGCGGTGCGCCCGGCAGCGCGCCCACCGGCAGCAGCACCGGCCGCCCATCCTCCTCGGCCAGCGCCACGTCCCACGCGCCGGTCGCGCCCGGCGTCTCCACCCGCACCGGCGTCAGCGTAATGAAATCGTACGCCGACGGCTTCCCGAGAAGCTCCGGGCGCGTCAGCGAATAGATCACCGCTGGCTCTGGAGTGTCGCTCCAGTCCAGGGGGCCGAATTCATCATCACATGCGGTGAGGAACGGGGCCACGGCGAGGGCAAGGAGCGGCACTTTTCGCACGACTTCCCTCGCAAAGGTTGAGGTTGCAAGCATAGAAATCACGCTAGATTAGCCGGGCCCCGCCACACTGTCAACCCCGCAGTGGGCGGGCGCCCGGGTCCCCGGCGGCACACGCACGACCCGCGCCGATCCGTACCTGCTACACGAGACCCCCCGCCCCGGGTTCGCGCCTTGACTTTCCCCTCCACGGCGAATAACCTTGCCCCGACATTCCGGTCGACTCCGGGGTGCCGTCGCCCTCGACCGGTTCACGACGAGCGGGTCGGCGGTCGCGTGCCGACGGACGGGCGGCCGGACCGCACGGAACCACGCCGAATCGCGGCGTCACACGGACGACCGATGCGCACTCCCCCGCCCGACCTTCGGCGCCACGTGCTCGTCGTGGATGACGAACCTCACATCGGCCGCATCGTCCAGCTCAGGCTGGCGAGCGGACCGTACGAGGTCGAGACCGTGTACGACGGCGAAGCCGCGCTCGACCGTCTGCGCTCCCCGGATCCGATCGATGTGATCCTGCTCGACATCGTGCTCCCGCGTGTGAGCGGCCTCGAGGTGCTGGCCACCCTCCGTGAGCTCCCCCACAGGGCCGGCACGCCCGTGATCATGCTCACGGCCAAGGGTCAGGAGGCCGACCGCATGCGGGCCGAAGAGCTGGGCGCCACGGATTTCCTGACCAAGCCCTTCAGCCCCAAGAAGCTGCTTGCGCGAATCAACGAGCTCTTCCAGTGACCAGCCGACCATCTGGGCCGTGATCCTCGCCGGCGGCGTCGGCTCCCGGTTCTGGCCCCTCTCCACGCCGGACCGGCCCAAACAACTCCTGCCCCTCGCCGGCGATCGGCCGATGATCGCGACCACCGTCGCGCGCATCCTGCCCCTCGTACCCGCGGAACGGCTGCGCATCCTGACCGGCGAACGACTCGTGCGCCCGATCCTGGACGCACTGCCCGGGTTCGGCATCGAGCACCTGTTCGTCGAACCGAAGGCCCGGGGCACCGCGCCGGTCCTTGCCTGGGCCGCCCACCGCATAGCCCGGGAAGACCCCGACGCGGTTATGATCTCCCTCCACGCCGACCACGTGATCGAGCCGGACGATGAGTTCCGGGCGCTCCTCGCCGGGATCGCCCGGCTTTGCGTCCAGTACCAGCGGCTCTTCACCATCGGCGTGCAACCGACCCGCCCCGAGACCGGCTACGGGTACATCCGGGTCGGCCAGCGGCTCGGCCCAATGCTGGACGCGTACGAGGTCCTCGATTTCGTGGAGAAGCCGGACCGCGACACCGCCCAGGAATACCTCCTGCGCGGCGATTTCCTCTGGAACAGCGGCCTGTTCGTCTGGCCGGTCCGCTTCTTCCTGGACCAGATCAGGACGCACACGCCCGAGCTCGCGACGCTCCTGCCCCTCCTCGACCGGGGCGAGGATGCGGAGTTCTTCGATCGTGCGCCGGAGCTGTCCATCGACGTGGGACTCCTCGAGCGGAGCGACCGGGTGGCGGTGGCGCGGGCCACGTTCCGTTGGGACGACGTCGGGACCTGGGATGCCGTCGGGCGGACGCTGCCGACGGACGCGGCCGGCAACGTCCGCGTCGGTGACGCGCACGTCGTCGACAGCGAGAACTGCATCGCCTGGTCCGAGGACGGCTCGGTCGTGGTCTTCGGGGCTCGCGATCTCGTGGTCGTCCGGACGGGGCGTCTGACCCTCGTCCTCCCCCGGGAGCGGAGCGCGGATCTCAAAGTCCTGCTCGAGGCGATCCCCGAGCACGTTCGCAAGAGGGTGGAGTGATGGCGGGACCCGACCTGATCCTCTTCGACGATGATATCGCGCGGAACTGGATGCCGTTCGTGCTCACGCGTCCGGCCGGCGAACTGCGCTTCGGCGCGTACACGCTCCGGGAGCGGATCGAGCGGGCGTTCGGCGCTCGCTGCATCGGGCACCTGACGGATCCGGGCCTGCGGGACTTCGAGGAGCCGGATGCCGCGCCGGCGCTCGACCCGGGAACGCTGTCCGCGGACCGCGACCGGCTCCTGGTCTCATCCCGGTACGTGCCGGCGCACGACCAGACTCCGCCGACGTGGCCGGACCGGCCTGCCGTTCTCATCGCGGGCTCCGAAACCGTCGGCTGGTACGTTCCGGCCGGGCACGATCTCCCGCCAGCGGATGCGGTACGCGACCCGGCGGCCGCCTCGTACCCGGCGACGGATCCGCTCCCCGTGCGCGGATTCACCCTCCGGGGGGTCTGGGAGCTGGTGACCCGCATGGCCGATGTGCTCGTTGACGACGTGATCGGCGCCGCCGCCGGACATCGCACCCCGGACACCGGGCCCGGCGTGTATCGGCTCGGCGATGCGCCCCTCGTGATCGGCGACCGGGTGCAGATCGAGCCGCACGTCGTCTTCGACCTCCGATCCGGCCCCATCTGGCTGGATGACGGTGTGACGGTCCGTGCGCTCACCCGCCTCGCCGGGCCGGCGTACGTCGGGAAGGGTTCGGTCCTGCTCGGCGGACACTACGAGGCCGTGGCGATCGGGCCCGGTTGCAAAGTCCGCGGTGAGATGGAGGCGTCCACCATCCTGGGCTTCTCTAACAAGGCCCACGACGGATTCGTCGGCCACTCGTATCTCGGGTGCTGGGTCAATCTCGGCGCCATGACCACGACCAGCGATCTCAAGAACAACTACCACACCATTCGCCTCGAGCTCCCGTCGGGGTCCGTGGACACCGGTGAGATCAAGCTCGGCTCGCTGGTCGGCGACCACGTCAAGACCGGGATTGGCACACTTCTGACTACAGGGAGTATTCTGGGGGCCGGCTCGATGATCGTGGGCCCGACGCTTCCGCCGAAGGGGGTGCCGCCGTTCACCTGGTGGACGAACGGGACCGCGACGGGCTACGACCCCGAGAAGTTCCTTGAGACGGTGGAAGTGGTCATGGCGCGTCGCAACCGGCAATTCACCGAGAAGCAGCGGAATCTGCTCAGGACTGCTTGGCAGCGGACCCGCCCCGCTCGCTAGGAGGTGGGCCGTGGCGAGGCGGCGATTGGGCCTTGCCCTGGGCGGCGGCGCCGCGCGGGGGATCGCGCACGCCGGGGTCCTGAAGGTCCTGGAGGAAGAAGGGATCAAGCCGGACGTGGTGGTGGGGACGAGCGCCGGCGCGCTGGCCGGACTCTTCCTGGCGGCGGGGATCTCGGCGGCACGCACGGCGGCGTGGGCGGAGACGTTGCGGTGGACGCAGCTCGTCCGTCCCGTCGTCAACCGCATGGGGCTCACCTCGAACGATCGACTGGGACGACTCATCGAGCGGGTCCTCCCGGTGCGCACCTTCGATGAGCTGGCGATCCCCTTCGCCTGCATGGCCACGGACCTCGTCACCTTCGAGCCGGTACTCCTCTGCGAAGGGGACCTTGCCAGCGCGGTGCGTGCGAGTTGTGCGATCCCCGGGTTCGTGGTCCCGGTCGAGCGGGACGGTCGCCTGATGATCGATGGCGGCGTCACGGCGAACGTGCCCGCGTCCGTGGCCCGGTTGTTCGGGGCGGACGTGGTCGTGGCCGTGGACGTCAACCGGTCCTACCGCCGGCCGCGGATGAACGCGAATATGTTCTCGATCATGATGCAGTCCTTCTCCGTGATCGGCAGGCTCGCCGAACGCGGGGCCACCAGGGGCGCGGACATCGTGATCGCGCCGGACATCGGGGACATTGGCGTGGACGAGCTGCACCGTGGGAAGGAGCTCGTCAGGGCCGGTGAGGCCGCGGCGCGCGCGGTCGTGGGAAAGCTGCGGAGCCTGCTCGCCGGTGAGGAGTTGCCGGCCCCGGAGACGGTCCCGGCGCTCCCCAGGGCGGCCTGACCCGGCCACTGCGGCGCAGCCGGCCGTTTCCCCGGTGGCGATCCGGATTCCGATTCAGGCCGAGGTCGGGGCGTGGCGGCCCCAACGCACGATGAGGTGACGTGAAGGTTACGGTTCTCGGAAGCGGCAGCTCGGGCAACGCCACGCTCGTGCAGGCCGATGGCGTGACGGTAATGATCGACGCCGGGTTCAGCGGACGCGATCTCGAGCGCCGGCTGCGCGCCGTGGGCGTCGATCCCGAATCCCTGGCCGGCGTGGTGATCACCCACGACCACGTGGACCACACCCGGGGCATGGGCGTGATCGCGCGTCGTTTCGGCCTGCCGATCTATCTGACCGACCGGACGCGCGAGGCCTGCGCCGGGCTCTTCAACGGGTCCGAAGATCTGCGGAGCTACGAGTCATCCCGTCCGTTCCGGATCGGGCCCTTCGAGATCCAGCCGTTCCTGACGGTGCACGACGCGGTGGATCCGGTCGCCATCGCTGTCCGCCATGTGGAACAGGGACTCAAGGTGGGCGTGGCGACGGATCTCGGGCGACCGACCACGGCCGTTCACCACGCCCTGGCCCGGTGCAACCTCCTCGTCCTCGAGGCGAACCACGACGAGATCATGCTGCGCAACGGTCCGTATCCGTGGTCCGTCAAGCAGCGGATCGCATCGAGCCACGGCCACCTCTCGAACCGCGCGGCGGCGGACCTGGCCCGTGCGCTGTATCACCCCGGACTCTGTGGCGTGGTGCTGGCGCACCTCAGCGAACACTGCAACGACCCGGTGCTTGCCAGGGACGTCGTCGCCGAGGCCCTGGATGGCGTGGGCTACAGCGGGATGATGGTGGTTGCCCGGCAGGACGAGCCGCTCGAGCCGATCGACCTGGCGACCCTCCGCGCGCGTACGCCCGGCCAGCTCGAGTTGTTCTGAGGCGGGTCGGGTCTTACAGTCCGAACAGGCGCAGCACGTCGTTCGCGAGCGCCCACACCATGATCGCTACCACGATCACGAGGCCGACCTGGGTGAAGCGCATGCGCTGCTCCAGGGAGAGCGCTCGCCCACGCACCGCCTCCACGCCCAGGAAGACGAGCTGACCGCCGTCCAGGACCGGAATCGGCAGCAGGTTCAGCACCGCCAGGTTGACCGAGAAGATCGCCATGAAGCGGAGGAACATCTCCGCCCCCGCCCGCGCGACGCGGCCGCTGAACTGGCCGATCAGGATCGGTCCCCCGACGCTCCGAGGCGAGACGTCGCCCGTGAAGAGGTCGACGACGAAGCCCACGGTCATGGTCACCCAGGACCACGTTTCGGTCAGCCCGTAACGGAGCGCCGCGAGGGGGCCGAGCTCGACGCGGGGCATGGCCACGCCGATCCCGATCCGGCCGACCTCCCGGAGCCGCCCATCCTCCCCCTGCACCCGCTCGGCCACCGGCGTCACCGTGGTCGTGATCACGGTGGCGTCTCGCCTGACCGCGAGCTCGATCGGCTGGTCGGCCTTCGCCTCGATGATGGAGACCAGCCCACGCCAGCTCCGTACCGGCTGGCCGTCCGCAGCCTCGATCCGATCCCCCGGCTGCAGCCCGGCACGCTCGGCCGGGGAACCGGACGTCACCAATCCGATGACCGGCTCGATCTCGGGCTCCAGCGACGCCACGAGTTGAGCACGCTCTTCCTCGTCCGCCGGAAGCTCGACCGTGACCGGCTCCGCTCCCTGGAGGGTGATCGTGACCGGGCCGGGCTTCGCCATGAGCAGCGCGCTGCGTAGCTCCGTCCAGTCGCCGACCTCCCGGTCACCGACCGCCACGACCCGCGCGCCCGCCGGCACCGCCGCGAGCGCTTCGGCGCCCTCCGGCAGCCTGGCCTCCGCCACATGCCCGATACGCGCATCCCGCTCCGGCTCGACACCCCAGACGAACGCGACCAGCGCGAACGCGAACACGGCGAAGAGCAGGTTCATGGCCACACCAGCCAAGATGACCAGCGCCCGGGCCGGCAGCGACTTCGAATCGAACTCACGCCCCTTCTGGCGGCGCGGCACCTCTCCCACCAGACCGGCATCGGTCGTGGCCGATGCCTGGCCCGCGTCCGACCGCTCCAGCTTGCCGCCCTCGATCGCCTCCAGGTCGTCCATGCCCGCCATCCGGACGTAACCGCCGAGGGGCAGCCACGAGATCACGTACTCCGTCTCGCCCCGCCGGAACCCCCAGAGCTTCGGGCCCAGCCCGATGGAGAACCGGGGGACCTCGATGTCCACGAGTTTGGCGGTGACGAAGTGCCCGAGCTCGTGCACGAAGATCAGGACACCCAGGACGACGATCGTCGCCAGTAGCGTGATCAGCATCGCTGCTCCACGAATCTGCGCGCCAGTTCCCGGGCCCGACAATCCGCATCGAGCACGGTCTCCAGCGAGTCCACGGGCACCGGATCGAGCGCATTCAGTGTGCGTTCGACCACTTCGGCGATGCCCGGAAACGGCAATTCCTCGGCCAGGAAGCTCGCCACCGCGACCTCGTTCGCGGCGTTGAACACCGCCGGCGCCGTGCCGCCCGCCCTCCCGGCCTGGATCCCCAGCCCGAACGCGGGGAACCGCCTGTGGTCCACCGGTTCGAACGTCAGCGAACCGGCCGCGATCGGGTCGAAGCGCCGACAGGAGTCATCCACACGCTCCGGATGCGTGAGCGCGTAAAGGATCGGCAGCTCCATGGTCGGGTACCCGAGCTGGGCCAGGACCGATCCGTCGATGAACTCGATCATCGAGTGGATGATCGACTGCGGATGCACGACCACGTCGAGCCGGTCGTACTCCAGCCCGAAGAGGTAATGCGCTTCGATCACTTCGAGCGCCTTGTTGACGAGCGTGGCCGAGTCCACCGTGATCTTGGCGCCCATGGCCCACGTGGGATGCCTGAGCGCCTGCGCCGGTGTCACATCCGAGAGCGCCGCCGGATCCCAGTTGCGGAACGGCCCGCCCGACGCGGTCAGGATCAGACGCCGGACCTCGCTCGGCTTCGCGCCCCGCAGGCACTGGAGGATCGCGCTGTGCTCACTGTCCACGGGCACCAGCTCGCCCCCGCCCCGACGCAGCGCTTCCATGACGAGCGGCCCGCCCGCCACGAGCGATTCCTTGTTGGCCAGCGCGAGCCGCTTCCCCGCTTCCAGCGCCGCGAGCGTCGCCTCGAGCCCGGCCGCGCCGACCACCGCGTTGATCACGATGTCCACGGCCGGATCCCTCACCATCTCGAGCAGCGCTTCACGACCGCACCCCCACTCCACCCCGTTGGGCGGCGGCACCCGTTCGAAGGCATCCACGTCCACCAGCACGGCACGGCGCGGGCGATACCGCAGTGCCTGCTCCGCCAGCTCCGCGCCGCTCCGATGAGCCGCTAGCGATATGAGCTTGAACCGGTCCGGGTGGCGTTCGATCACCGCCAGCGCGCTCTGCCCGATGGACCCGGTGGAACCGAGCAGCGCCACGCCTAGCGCCATGGCGCCCCTCCCAGCGCCGCGACCACGACGCTCAGGTACCAGTACATCACAGGCAACGTGAAGAACAGGGCGTCAAACCGATCGAGGATACCGCCGTGTCCGGGGAAGATCCGGCCGGAGTCCTTGACCCGCGCCTCGCGCTTGAGCAGGGACTCGACCAGGTCTCCGATCTGCGCCACGATCGAAATGAGAACCCCAGCAGCCGCGCCCAATGCCGGAGAGAATGGCAGGCCGAGCCAGCGGTCCAGAACCAGGGCAGCGTACCCCAGGCCGATCAACACGGTTCCGACGAGCCCGCCGATCGCGCCCTCGACGGTTTTCCCCGGGCTGATGGCCGGAACGAGCTTCCGCCGACCGAACCGGCGGCCCACGAAGAAAGCGCAGGAATCGTTGATCCACGTGAGGGCGATGGGGAAGGCCACGATCGCGGCGCCCGTCCACGCGTCCCGCGAACCGATGCCGAACGGCGCCGGTCCCGCAGTCGGTTCGGAGATGAAATGCCGCAGGAAAAGCGCGCACGCGAGCGTCCCGCCGGTGAGCAGCGCACCCGTGACCGTGACTGCAATGCTCGTCAACGGCCGCCCCTCCGTTCCCCGCAACGGGAGAGCCGCAACGCCGACTCCCAGCAGCAGCCCGAGGGTCAGGCCCCAGTAAGCGGAGGCGACGCTCGCCAGGTCGGGCCTCGCCGCGGCCAGCAGCACATAGAGTCCGGACGCGAGCGCGCCCGGCGCGACGAAGGCCCGCACCCCGTTCGCGGCCGCGAGCCGATAGACCTCGACCGCGCCACCCGCAGCCACCAGCGCCAGGACCCCGCCGAGCACCCAACCACCCAGATAGATCGCCGCGACCGCGATCGGGATCCCCACCACGGCCACCAGCACGCGCTGGGACAGCTCCGTTGGAACCATGCGATCAGTTCGTGGTGACCCGACCGAAACGCCGCTCCCGCTTCTGATAGTCGTGGATGGCGTGGAACAGGTGGTCGCGGCGGAAGTCCGGCCAGAGAACGGGCGTGATGTACAGCTCCGTGTAAGCGAGTTGCCAGAGCATGAAATTGCTGATCCGCTGCTCCCCCGAGGTGCGGATCAGCAGATCCGGGTCCGGCAGGCCCGCCGTGTAGAGCTCGCCCGATATCGTCTGTTCGTCGATTTCGTCCGGGCGGAGCTCGCCCTTTTCCACCCGTTCGGCGATGCGGCGAACCGCGCGCACGATCTCCGCCCGTGCCCCATAGCTGATCATCAGGTTCAGCCGCATCGTCCGCCCGCCCCGGGTCGCCCGCTCGATCTCGTCAATGGCCGCCCGCGGTCGCGGCGCGAGCCGGTCGAGATCCCCGAATACCCGAACCTCCACGCCCCGCCGCCGCAGCTCGTCACGCTCCCGCGCAACGTAGCGCTGGAGCAGCGCCATGAGCGCGGAGATCTCGCTCGCCGGCCGGTTCCAGTTCTCCTGCGAGAACGCATACAGCGTCAGGATCTGGACCCCCACCTCCACGCTCCCCTCCACCGTCTCCCGCACGGCCCGCATCCCGGCCGCGTGGCCCCGGCTGCGCGGCAGTCCCCGCGCCCGGGCCCAACGTCCGTTCCCGTCCATGATGATGGCAACGTGATGCGGAATGCGGCCGTCCAGCTTGACCGCGTGCAGGAGATCCGATGGCATGAACGTCAAGATGTGAGTCTATTCGACCGCTGTAAAGAACGCGCCGGCCCACGAAGGCCGGCGGGCGTCCCATGCGAGCTCCGCACGACACGGCCTCTCTCGGGCCGGGTCCGTCACACCTCCATGACTTCCTTCTCTTTCGCCTTCAAGAGCTCGTCGATCTTGGCAATGTACTCGTCGGTGAGCGTCTGCACCTGCTGGAGCTCCCGATGCGCGTCGTCCTCGCTGATCTCGTGCGCCTGCTGACGACGCTTGATCTCCTTGTTCCCCTCCTGCCGGGCCTGACGCACGGCGATCCGCCCATCCTCCGCCATCTTGTGCAGCAGCTTCACGAGCTCCCGACGCCGCTCCTCCGTCAACGGCGGGATCGGCACCCGCAGCACGTTCCCATCGTTCACTGGGTTGAGCCCGAGCTCGGAGCCGCGCACCGCCTTCTCGATGGCGCTCAGCAGCCCCTTGTCCCACGGCTGGATCACGAGCATCCGCGGCTCGGGTGCGCTCACCGTCGCCACCTGGTTCAAAGGCAGCTTGCTGCCGTACGCCTCGACCCGCACCGTGTCCAGCAGCGCCGGCGTCGCCTTGCCGGTGCGTACCGAGGCGAACTCACGGCGCACCGCCTCCAGCGCCTTCTCCATCTGAGCTCGCGCCTCAGCTATCGTCGCCATGACCCTCCCCCTTCTCTCCTCTTGTCTGCCTGTCGCGAAAAAGATAGCGGGGGGCCGGTCAACTGACCAGCGTGCCCACCCGTTCGCCCCGGATCGCCGCCGCCACCGCACCGGGCCGCTCGATGTTGAGCACGATGATCGGCAGGTCGTTCTCCTTGCACAGCGACACGGCAGCCGCGTCCATGACCCCCAGCTCCCGCGTCATCACCTCGAGGAAGCTCAGCTCGGGTATGAACTCCGCGTTCGGGTCCTTCGCGGGATCCGCCGTGTAGACTCCTTCCACCTTCGTGGCCTTGATCAGGACGTCCGCGCCCATCTCGATGGCGCGCAGCACCGCCGCGGTATCCGTCGAGAAGTACGGGTTGCCCGTCCCCCCGGCGAAGATCACGACCCGACCCTTCTCCAGATGCCGCAACGCACGGCGCCGGATGTACGGCTCCGCGAGCTCCTCCATCCGGATCGCCGTCATGACGCGCGTCTGCACGCCCTTGCGCTCCAGAAGGTCCTGGAGCGCAAGCGCGTTGATCACCGTGGCCAGCATCCCCATGTAGTCCGCGCTCACGCGGTCCATCCCCTGCTGGCTGGCCTGCGTGCCACGGACGATGTTCCCCCCGCCGATCACCAGACCGAGCGCCACCCCCATCCGGTGCACCGAGCGGATCTCGTCCGTCAGGCGGTCCACCACCGGCGGCGAGATGCCGAATCCCTGGCCCCCGGCCAGCGCCTCGCCGCTGAGCTTCAGCAGCACGCGCCGGTACTTGAGCTCCTCACCGGCGCTCACCCGCGCCCCCTCGGTTGCCGGCTCCTTCCCGCTCTCACTGCAACAAGCCATTGACCCGACACCTGCTCACTCACCGAGCGCGAACCGGACGAAGCGACGAATGACGATGTTCTCCCCCGTCTTCGCCGACACCTGCGTCACCAGCTCGCCCACGGTGATGTCCGGATTCTTCACGAACGGCTGGTTCAGGAGCGTGTTGTCCTGATAGAACCGCTGCATCTTCCCTTCCACGATCCGGTCCCACAGGTGCTCCGGCTTCCCCTCGTTCTTCACCTGCTCGATGAAGACCGCCCGCTCACGCTCAATGATCGAGGGATCGATCCCTTCCGGCGTCACGGCCAGCGGATTCGCCGCAGCCACGTGCATCGCGATGTCCCGGACCAGCGCCTGGAAGTCTTCCGTCCGCGCCACGAAATCCGTCTCGCAGTTCACCTCGACCAGCACGCCGATCTTCCCACCCATGTGCACGTAGCTGCCGATCGCGCCCTCACGCGCCTCCCGGCCAGCCCGCTTCGCGACCCGCGCCGCGCCCTTCGCGCGCAGGATGTCAATGGCGGCCTCCATGTTGCCACCCGCCTCTTCGAGCGCATTCTTGCACTCCATCATCCCCGCCCCGGTCCGCTCCCGCAGCTCCTTCACCTGCGCCGCCGTAATGGCCATGGTCGATCCGTCTCCTCTCTGCCGTAACCGTATCTATTCACTCGAATGCGATCGCACGCCCGTCAACTCCGGCTCGCAATCGCAAAAAAGCGCCGCAGGCTGCAGGGCTGCAGCGCTGCAGCGCTTTCCACGCGCCCAGCGTCCTCCGCGAACGGACCCCTTACTCCTCGCCTTCCTCGTTCTCGGCGCCCGTCCGCAGATTCGCGATCACCTCCGGCCGCGGCCGACGCTTCCGGCGAGGACGCCGGCGAGGACGACGCTCCTCGAAATCCTGCGCCAGCCCGCTCTCGCTCGAGTACGTCACCGCCTCCACCTCTTCCGCGCGCCGACGGTCCTCCGGAGGCAACTCACGCCGCGCCTGCTCGATCGTATCCGCGATCACCCGCGTGATCAGCGACACCGAACGGATCGCATCGTCGTTCCCCGGGATCGGATAGTCGATCAGATCCGGGTCCGCGTTCGTGTCCGCGATCGCGATCACCGGGATCCCCAGCTTGTTCGCTTCCTTGACCGCGATGTGCTCCTTCTTCGCGTCCACCACGTACAGCGCGCCCGGCAGCCGCGCCATGTCCCGCACGCCGGCCAGGTACTTCTCCAGCTTCTGACGCTCGCGCTCGAGGAGGAGCTGCTCCTTCTTCGTGTAGAACTCGTACGAGCCCTCCTCCATCCCCCGCTCGAGATCCTTCAGCCGCCGGATCTGCCGCCGAATGGTCGCGAAGTTCGTCAGCATGCCGCCCAGCCAGCGCTCCGTCACGTACAGCGCCCCGCAGCGCTGGGCTTCCTGCTCGATGATCGGCCGCAACTGCCGCTTCGTGCACACGAAGAGCACGCGATCGCCCTGGAGCGTCACATCCCGCACCGCCTGCTGCGCCTCGCCGAGCAGCTGCAGCGACTTCTTCAGGTCGATAATGTGAATGCCGTTGCGCTCCGCGAAGATGTACTGCCGCATCTTCGGGTTCCAACGGCTGGTCTGGTGCCCGAAATGGACACCCGCTTCGAGCAGGTCCTTGAGCTGGGTCTCCGCCATGCTGGTCTTCGTTCGCCTTACTGGGGTTTCGCCTCCACCGCCTTCGTCCACCTCGCCGCCCCTCGGGGACCCCAGCGAGATGTCCAGCGATGTGTGATCTCCATCCGATCGTTAACGCTTCGAGAACTGGAACCGCTTGCGCGCTCCCGGCTGACCGGGCTTCTTCCGCTCGACCTCCCGCGGGTCCCGGGTCAGCAGCCCGTGCTCACGCAGCGTGCCCCGCAGATCCGGGTCGAACTGGAGCAGCGCCCGCGCGATGCCCAGACGGATCGCCCCCGCCTGGCCCGACAGACCGCCGCCGTTCACGTTCACCAGGACGTCGAACCTCCCCTGCTGCTGCGCCACCGCCAGCGGCTCCTGGAGATGCTGCTGCAGCGACGCACGAGGGAAGTACTCCGCCAGATCACGCCCGTTGATCTTCCACGCGCCCGTGCCCGGCCGCAGGTACACCCGCGCGACGCTCGTCTTGCGCCGCCCCACTCCGTGATACTGCTCAAGCGTCGTGCTCATTTCCCGATCTCCAGGAGCTGCGGCTGTTGACCCTCATGTGGATGCGTCGGCCCGGCGTACACCCGCAGCTTCTTCCGCATCTGCCGCCCCAGCTTCGTCTTCGGGAGCATGCCCTTCACCGCCAGCTCGATCACCCGATGCGGATGCTTCTCCATCATCCGCCGGAACGGGATCAGCTTGGCGCCGCCCATGTACCCGCTGTGACGGAAGTACGTCTTCTGCTCGGCCTTGGCGCCGGTCAGCCGGACTTTCTCCGCATTGATGACGACTACGTAGTCACCGGTGTCCAGGTGCGGCGTGTAAATCGGCTTGTGCTTGCCGCGCAGGATCTTCGCAATCTCGCTCGCAAGCCGCCCGAGCACCTTGTCCTCGGCGTCCACGAGCCACCACCGGCGCTCGATCTCGTTTTCCTTGGGCGTGTAGGTCTTCATTCGAACCCCGATCTGTAGCTTTCCCGCAGTGGGACAGCTATGTACAATAGCCAGAACCCCGATTGGTGTCAACCGTCGACCCGGGCCGATGAGGCGCTTCCCCTCCCCGCCCACGACACCCGGATCAGCTGATGAACGTCTCCAGGAACCGGGCGCGGGAAGCGTGCCGGAGACGCAGCAGGGCCTTCTCCTTGATCTGCCGCACCCGCTCGCGGGTAATGCCGAGCAGCGAGCCGATCTCCTCCAGCGTCATCGGCTCCTGGCCGTCCAGCCCGAAGTACAGCCGGAGGATCTTCGCCTCCCGCTCCTTCAGCGTGGACAGCGCTTCCTCGATCGTCGATGAAAGCGCCCGGTCGAACGTCTCGTCCTCCGGACCCCGGGAGAACTGGTCCGGCAGGTAGTCCAGGAGCCGGTTGTCCTCTCCCGGCGTGAGCGGCGCGTCCAGCGAGAGGTGGGACTGCGAGATCGCCAGCGTACGCTCCACCTCCTCCTGCGAGAGGTCGAGCTCGTCCGCCAGTTCGTCCACCGTCGGCTCCCGGCCCAGCTCCTGGAGCAGCGCCGATGACCGCTTCCCGATCCGGTGGAGCGCGCCCGCACGATTCAACGGCACCCGCACGATCCGGCTCTGCTCCGCAAGCGCCTGGAGGATCGCCTGCCGGATCCACCACACCGCGTACGAGATGAACTTGATCCCCTTCGTCTCGTCGAACTTGTGCGCCGCCCGGATCAGCCCGAGGTTCCCCTCGTTGATGAGGTCGGCCAGCGCCACGCCCTGATTCTGGTACTTCTTCGCCACCGAAACGACGAACCGCAGATTCGAGCGGACGAGCTTGTCGAGTGCCTCCTCGTCACCCTGTTTGATCGCCCGCGCGAGCTCAGCCTCTTCTTCCCGGCTCAGCAATGGATAGTTGCTGATCTCCTTGAGGTACTGATCGAGCGAACCCTCTTCGTACGATGCCCTTCGCGACGAGGAGAAACCCATGCGCTACTCCGTGGATGCGACGGGGTGGTGAATCTCTTGTGGATAAGGCAAAGACCTACGCCAGGCGCCCCGCCATGCGCCCCGGACGACTCGTGATCCAGTTTCGAAATGCCCTGCCCGGAATTCCGACGAAATCCGATCGGCTAATGGATGAACTCACCGATCCGTTCCCAGCGGATTCCGGTCACCCAGGGGAACGGTCGCAACGTCGGATCGAACGAGTAATAGACGAATAGCGGCTGTCCGCGGACGGCCGCGCCATCGACGAATCCCCAGTAGCGGGAGTCGTCGGAGTCGTCACGGTTGTCACCCAGCACGAAGTAGCGGCCCGGCGGTACGACGATGGGCCCCCAGTTATCGCGCGATGGGCGGTAGGTCATGGGATCGATGCCCGGCGCGAGGTGCTCCCGCTGCCAGAGCATGCTGGGAGAGTAGACGTCGCCACCCAGGTCGATATGCCGGACGTAGGGCTCGTCCTGTCGCTCGCCGTTGACGTAGAGCACCTTGTTGATCATTCGGAGCGTGTCACCCGGCAAACCGACCAGGCGCTTGACGTAGTTCTTGCCCGGGTCGTGTGGGGGTAGGAAAACGACGACGTCGCCTCTCTTCGGTGCGTCGAACGCCGGAAGCCGGACCTGCGTGCCGGGCACCTGCGCGCCATACACGGCCTTGTTGACGAGCAGGAAGTCACCGACGAGGAGGGTGTTCTCCATGCTTCCGGTCGGAATCCGGAACGCCTCAACAATAAACGTCCGAATCACCAGAAATAGGACGAAGGCGATCAGGATGGACTTCGCCCACTCCAACGCCCAGCGGACCGTGGACGTGGGTGCGGGAGAACCGGCGGCACGCTGCGGCGCCGTCGCCCCATCGAGCTCCGGTCGACGTACCTCGTCCGTCACGGTGACTCCGGGGAATCCATCCGACTGACCAGCGCCCGTCGCACACCCGGGTTCAGTTCCGGCCGACGGGAGCCGCGGCCGTGGTCACGGGTGCGACGACGACGCGAGCAACGCGAGCGAGCGCCGCGGCTCCGACGTCCGCTCGGAGCTCGTCGAATCCCGGCACGTCCCGCTCCGTCTCGTAGACGCTGATCATGATCCTTCGCTCTCGTCGGTGTCTCCGCTCCATCGGCGGGTTCCGGCCCTGTGCGGATCCGGTCCGATCGAGAACCTGGCGCACGATACGTTCCACAACATCCGGCTCGACGCCGCGGCCGGCGACGTGGACGCCAATGGCGGTACGGGCGAGCAGCGCCCGGTCGAGGTCCGCCCGGACAGACGCGGTTCGCGCGCGCCTGCGAGGTCTCCCGAGCCGGGTCGGCCGCACCCGGCCGGGCCGCTGCGCCGCCATGGCAGGCGACGGCGTGGGGAGAGCCGCCGCCTCACCACGATACGTTAATAAGGGGTGGCATCGTACGTGTCAATCTGTGCCCGCTGGAGCCGGCCCGAGTAGTCCACGTACGCGACCTTGGTCTCGGTGTAGAACTCGTACACCTCCCATCCCCCTTCCCGGTGGCCGTTCCCGGTCTGCTTGACGCCACCGAACGGGAGATGCGCCTCCGCGCCGATCGTCGGCGCGTTGACGTACGTGATGCCGTTGTCCAGCTCCGTGATCGCCCGGAACGCGGTACGCACGTCCCTCGTGTAGATCGAGCTGGACAGCCCGTACGCCACCTCGTTGTTGATCCGGATCGCTTCATCCAGCTCCCGGAACTTCATCACGCTGAGCACGGGGCCGAACACCTCCTCGCAGGCCAGCCGCGAGCCCGGCTTCACGCCCCGCAGGATCGTCGGCTCGAAGAAGAAGCCCCTGGCCAGGCCGCCCTGGTCGGCGCGGCGGCCGCCGATCAGGATCTCGTCCCCTTCCTGGCGCGCCACCTCGATGTAGCCCTCGACCTTGTCGAGCGCCTGCTGGTTGATGAGCGGCCCGACGTCCGTGTTCTCGTCCAGGCCGGACCCGAGCCGCAGCTTCGCCGTGCGCTCGACGAGCATGTCCAGGAACTCGTCGTGGATGTCCTCGTGCAAGAGCAGCCGGCTCGTGGCGGTGCACCGCTGGCCCGTGGTCCCGAACGCGCCCCACAGTACGCCCTCCAGCGCGAGCTCGAGGTCCGCGTCGGGCATGACGATCTGGGCGTTCTTCCCGCCCATCTCCAGCGACAGGCGCTTGTGCATGCGGCCGCAGACCTCCCCGATCCGCGCGCCCGTGGTCGTCGAGCCGGTGAACGAGATCACGGGGATCTCGGGATGTTCGACGATCGCCGCGCCGATCTCTTCGCCGATGCCGTGCACGAGTTGCACGACCTCCGGCGGGATCCCGGCCTCCAGCAGGATCTCGACGAGCAGCGTGGCGGTGTGGGGAACGTCCTCCGCCGGCTTGAAGATCACGCTGTTCCCGCAGACGAGCGCCGGGAACATCTTCCAGGTCGGGATCGCGAGCGGAAAGTTGAACGGCGTGATGAGTCCGCACACGCCGATCGGCCGCCGGTACGTCATGGCCCACTTGTCCCGCAGCTCGCTCGGCACGGTGTGGCCGAAGAGGCGCCGTCCCTCGGTCGCGGCGTAGTACGCCGTGTCGATCCCTTCCTGCACGTCGCCCCGCGCCTCCTCCAGCACCTTGCCCATCTCCCGGGTCAGGACCCGGGCGAGCTCTTCCTTCCGCTGACTCAGGAGGTCGCCCACCCGGCGGAGCACATCCCCCCGGATCGGCGCGGGTGTACGCCGCCACACCTCGAATCCCCTGCGGGCGGACGCCACCGCCCGGTCCAGGTCCTCGCGCCCGGAGCGCGGCCACCGGCCGATCACGTCCGTGCGGTCCGCGGGGTTCACGTTCTCGAAATACTCGCCGGTCGCCGGCTCGACCCACTCGCCGCCGATGAAGTTCCGATACGTCTTGACCATGTCCGTCTCCTTCAACCCGGATTCGCTGCCGTGATCGCTCGTGCCTTGATAGTGGCCCCCAGCGCCCGGCCAGACAAGCCCGGGAGCGGCGAAACGGAAATCACAGCAGCGCGATGGCGAAGACCGCGCCCACCGCGAACGCGAGGAGCGCCGAGTAGAAGATCCAGAGCTTGCGCGTGGAGAGCGCCGGATGCCCGCGCTTCGCGATCAGTGCGAGGAGCGCCCCACCGGCAAGGGACGTCACGACCCAGAGGGCGGCAAGGAGGATGTACGCGGTGCCGAAGGTCATGCCGTTCTCCCCGTCCACGCGCTCGGATGGCCGCGCCCGTCGTTGTCGTGCTTCGGGCGACGTCTCCCGGATCCGGCCCCCGGCGGGACCCCGACCCTCCGTCTCGAGCCGCCGCGATCCATCCGCATTCCGCCTACGCGTCCTCCCGCACCAGCCCGTACTTCTCGATCTTCTTGTAGAGGTTCGAGCGCGGCATCTCGATGGCCCGGGCGGTCTCGCTCACGTTCCACTCGAATTCCCGGAGCTTCGCGAGGATGAACGCACGTTCCGCCCGGTCCTTGAAGTCCGCGAAGGTCCGGGCGCTGAGCAGGTCGGCCGGAAGCGTCCCGGCGGCCTGCGGCCCTGCCACGAGCCGATCCACGTCCGCTGCCGTGATCTCCGGACCCCGCCCCAGGATCAGGAGCCGCTCGACCGTGTTGCGCAGCTCCCGGACGTTGCCGGGCCAGTCCAGCCGGGTGAGCCGTTCGATCGCCTCCGGCGTGAACGTACGCGGCGGGAGCCGCTGCTGCTGCACGGCGAGGTCGACGAAGTGCCAGATCAGCATCGGGATGTCCTCCCGGCGCTCCCGCAGCGGTGGGACGTGGATCGGCACCACGTTCAGTCGGAAGTAGAGGTCCTCCCGGAACCGGCCGGCTTCGATCTCCCGTTCCAGGTCCTTGTTCGTGGCCGCGATCACCCGCACGTCCACCCGAAGCGGCCGCTCGCCGCCGACCCGCGTGACCACGCCCTCCTGGAGCGCGCGCAGGACCTTCGCCTGCGCCGCCAGGCTCATGTCCCCGACCTCATCGAGGAACAGGGTCCCGCCGTTCGCCTGTTCGAACTTCCCCGCCCGGTCCGCGTGCGCCCCGGTGAACGACCCCTTCACGTGGCCGAACAGCTCGCTCTCGATCAGCTCCGCGGGAATCGCCGCGCAGTTCACCTCCACGAACGGTCCGTCCGCCCGGGTCGAGAGCCGATGGAGCGCCCGCGCCACGAGCTCCTTCCCCGTCCCGTTCTCGCCCGTGATGAGGACCCGTGCGTCCGTCGGCCCGACCTTCTCGATCCGGTCCAGGACCGCCCGGATGGCGAAGCTGCTCCCGACGATCTCGTACCGGCTCTCGATCTGGCCGCGGAGGCGGGCGTTCTCTTCCGCCAGCCCCCGATGCCTCAGCGCGTTGCGGATGGTCAGCAGGATCCGGTCCGTGTCCAGCGGCTTCTCGAGGAAGTCGTATGCGCCCCGACGGGTGGCCTCGACCGCGGTCTCGATCGTGCCGTGGCCGCTGATCATGACGACCACGGCCGTGGGGTCGAGTTCGCGCATCCGGCCGAGCACCTCGAGGCCGTCCATGCGGGCCATCTTCACGTCGAGGAAGGTCAGGTCCGGCCTCATCTCGGCGAAGATCTCCAGCGCTTCCGCGCCGCCCCCCGCCACCCGGACCTCGTGGCCTTCGTACTCCAACAATTGCCGCAGCACGCGGCGGATCCCTTCCTCGTCGTCGACAACCAGAATGCGCGCCATTCCTTCGAACACTCAATCGGTGGTACCGGCTTCGGCACGGTTGAGGAACACCAGCGAGCCGCCACGCACGTACGCGGCGGACGCTCCGGGCGGCAACGGGATCGCCACCGCGTCCGGCGGGAGTCCTGGCTCCTCGACCCGCCCGAGTCGCTCCAGCAATGCGGGGATGAACCGCCGGGGGACGGGGATCTTCGCCGCGGTCACGTCGTCCACCGCGAGCCCGACCCGGCCGGGACCGAGCGGGATCAACTGAGCCCGCGCGGAGACCTCCGCCGTGTCGGGAAGGAAACCCATCACCTCCCGGAGTTCGGGCATTCGGGGGAACCGATCGACCGCGATCCGGAGATGGACCCGGATCCGGTCTCCCTGGAGCTCCACCCGCGGCGCGTGCACATACGGCGGAAGCGACGCCGCGAGCCGGTAGAGCACGAGGCTCTGGACCTCCGCCTCACTGAGCACCACCCGGCCGGAGCCGGACCCGGACGCCAGGCTCGCCAGCTTCCGCTCCGCGTCCATGGCGAGTTCGGCGCTCGGTTCCACCGGCGCTTCCGCCACCGCGCCCCGCAGGCGCTCGACCCAGACTCCCAGCTCGTCCCGGAACCGTAGATACCCGACGGCCAGTACGGCGATGAACAGAAGACTCAGCAGCAGCCGCATGCACCCGCCCAACCGGCAGATTCCGGCGTCAAGAGATGGTGTCGTGTTCGTTGACCATCGCAGCTACCCCCAACGGCGAGCCCGCGATCCGGTCGTATCGGGCGCCGCGGGGATCGAGCGTGCTGCGCATGAGATCGACGGTGCGCACGGCGACCGTGGCGTCGATCCGGAGCGCCCCGGCTCGTTCACCGAGCCCCCGAAACGATCCGCCCCGGGCATCCGTGCGCACGCGACCGAGCGTGAGGTGCGGGCGGAACGGCCGGTCCTCCGGAGCGAAGCCGAGCGCCTCCAGCTCCTTCTCGAGCGCCGCCTGCAGTGCACCCAGCACCGGTGGCGCCTGGACTCCGAGCCATAGGACGCGCGGGCGTTCCAGTGAGGGAAAGCCGCCGAGCCCGCCGATGCGCAGCGCAAACGGCTCGTGCCTCCGCGCGACCGACGCGATGCACGCGCCGACCGCGGCCACCTCCGGCTCGGGCACCTCACCGAGGAACTTCAAAGTGAGATGGATCTGAGCGGGATCCACCCAGCGCACCGGGAGCCCGAGCGCCCGGAGCGGGGCCGCCGCATCGTAGATCTCCCTCCGGAGCTCGTGCGGCAGATTCAGCGCGACGAACAATCTCATTCGGAAAGATCGAGCGCCACGTAGCGAAAACCGAGTGCCTTGATGGCCGGCGCCAGCGCCGCGAGCTTCGCCACGGACTCAGGCGGCACGTTCACCGCGGCGATCTCCTCCGCGTGGCCCTCCGCACGGACGCGCGCCCCGGGCAGTCCGTTCTCGTGGAGCAGCGCCTCCGCCGCTCGGCACTTCTCGTTCGCGTTCACGGTAGGGCCGCCAGCACCGGAAGTCCCTCGTTCAGCGCACCGCGCCGATATCCTTCCACATCGAGCAGCACGCGCTCGAACCCGACCGACCGCAGCTCACGGCCGAGTTCGCGGGCCATGGCCAGCGCCCGCGGCTGCTCGGACGGCGCCACCTCGATCCGCGCCGCCACGCCGTGATGCCGGACCCGGAACTCCCGGAAGCCCAGCGCCCGAATCGCGTTCTCCGCCCGCTCCACCTGCTGAAGCCGGGCCGGGGTGACCGCGAGCCCATACGGGATCCGGCTCGCGAGACACGGCGCGGCCGGCTGGTCCCAGGTCGGCAATCCATGGCGCCGCGACAGCTCGCGGATGTCCGCCTTCGTCAGACCGGCCTCCGCGAGCGGCGACCGGATGCCCCACTCGGCCCCGGCGCGCGCCCCCGGACGAAAGTCCGCGGCGTCATCCGCGTTCGAGCCGTCCGCCACCACCGCATAGCCACGTTCCGCCGCCAGCGCCGTCAGCTTCGACCACAGCTCCGACTTGCAGTAGTAGCACCGGTTCGTGGGATTCGCCGCGTACCGCGGGTCGAGCTGCTCTTCGGTCTCGAGCTCTTCGTGCGGGATCCCGAACCGCCGGGCGCATTCCAGCGCCATCTCCCACTGCACCGCCGGGTACGATGCGCTCCGCCCCGTCACCGCCAGGACCCGGTCCGCACCGAGCACGTCCACGCAGACCTTCGCCAGAAACACGGAATCGACGCCGCCGGAATAGCCTACACACACGGAGCCGTAGCCCTCGATCAGCTCCACCAGCCGCTCGTACCGCTCCTCCAGCGACGAACCCCGCGCCCAAGCTCCGATCAGATCTCGCATCGACTCGCTCTCATCCCGCTGGCGCTCCACGCACACCGTGCGCACCGCGCCAAGGTACCCGGCTGCCGGACCCCGGACAAGTCGCGCCGTGTCGCCCGGCCGCGCCCGCCAACTTCGCCGATTGCACGAAATGTAATACAGGCGGCCGGTCGATCGCAGTTCCCCGGCTTCCGGCCCGCCTCCCCGAAGGACTCGGCCGGTGCGCTCCACGGGCGCCGTTCCCTGTCCCGACACCATAGCAGGATCTCGATGAATCGGAGAGTTGCCGGTCCCGTGCACGCGGGCACGGGCGCGTGGCCGCCCCGACCGGTTCCGCCATGTTTACTGTCGCCAACGCACACGCGCGGACGCTGCCCCTTCCCACTGGATGCCTTCGTGCCCCTTCCCGGTGGATGCCTTCATACATGGCTCCGCTCGGCGTACGCCGAACGCCTCGCGCCCAGGGCCGGTGGTCACGAGCCCCCGTGATGGGCGATTCGGCGCACGACTGACCCGGTTGCGCATGGGCCCCGTGCGGATGCCGGATGTCTCCGGAACCCGCACCGACCGGCACGGCGGCCCGATCCCGAGAACCGGTCCCCGCCCGCGCGCGAATCCGCAATCTCCGTACGGTCCTGCGCCCGTTCCCTTCCCTCCCCGGACTCCACGATCGGGCCCCTCCACCGCCCCCACGGTCCCCTATCGGCACGCTCACCCCATGACTTCCGCCTGCCCGGCACGAATGCGCCTTGACCGCCCGGCCGCCACGTCGTACGATAGTGGCGAATTCTCAAGGGCAATTGTCCGTTTGGCGCCGCCCTAGAAGCTCCGGCCGACGCTCCGGGTCGGCATGTGTCGTCATTCGACGAGGCCGGGCGGCCCCGCTCCGTTGAAGCCGGCGAGACCGCCACCCGACCGTCGCATACCCAAAGGAGGATTCCGTGGAGGAACAGCGTGGCGAAAAGGTCCGCGTAGTCCTGCGGTGGATTCAGATCCTGGACCGCAAAGAACCGTTCTTCAAGTCGCGGGGCGAGTTCGTCTTCAATTCCAAGGTCCATACGCCGGACAACGGTGGCATCACCGTCGAGCGCCGCATGCCGGAGACGGGCTATTATTCGCTGACGGACGACCCCGTGCACAACCGGGTGCGCCTCGACATCCCGATCTTCGAGGGCTACGTGGAGAACGAGCTGGCCATCGAGCTGACCGGCTACGAGATCGACTCGACCAGCCAGAACGATGAGCTGCAGCCGTACCGGCGAGTCCTGACGGGTCCGCCCTCCTCGTGGCTCGGCAACTACGGCCCGGGAGACGAGCACCCGGACGCCGAGGAGCTCACCGACTGGCGGATCTGGTACAGCATCGAGAAGGTCGAGGCCTGACGGCCATCTCCACGGCTCCGCACCCACGCGCGGCGAAACGCACGCCCTCAGCGGCCGGGGCTCACCGCCTCGGCCGCGGCTCTGGCGAGCGGTCGATCCAGCGCCCGATACTGGATCGCCTCGGCTACGTGCTTCGCCGATAGCTCCTCCGCCCCCTCGAGGTCCGCAATGGTGCGGGCCAGACGCAGCACACGGTGGTACGCCCGGGCGGACAGGCCGAGCGCCTGGAAGGCACTGCGCAGCAGTGCCTCTCCCGCCGGATCCGGCCGGCAGAACTCCTCCACCTCACGCACCCCCATCTGGGAATTCGCGAAGATTCCGGGTCTGTCCCTGAACCGGGCGAGCTGTCTCTGCCTCGCGGCCACCACCCGCTCCCGGATCCGCGCACTGGGCTCCGCGGGTGTTGCGCCCCCCAGGTCCGTCGGCTTGATCGCCGGCACGTGCACGTGGAGGTCGATACGGTCCAGGAGCGGCCCGGAGACGCGCGCACGGTACCGCTCGACCTGCCCGAAATGACACACGCACCGGCCCTCGCCATCCCCATGATGCCCACACGGGCACGGATTCATCGCGGCCACGAGCATGAACCTCGCCGGGTACTGGACCGAGATCCGCGCACGCCCGATGGACACCGATCCATCCTCCAGCGGCTGACGCAGCACTTCCAGCACGTGCCGGGGGAGTTCCGGGAGCTCATCGAGGAACAGGACGCCGTTGTGGGCCAGCGAGACCTCGCCGGGCCTCGCGCCGGGCCCTCCGCCGATCAGCCCGGCGGCCGATATCGTGTGGTGCGGCGCCCGGAACGGACGGGTCCGCACGAGCGCCTGCCCCGGTCTCATGCGTCCCGCCACCGAGTGGATCCGGGTCGTTTCCAGCGCCTCCGGGAGCGTCATGGGCGGCAGGATCGTCGGCAGGCGCCTGGCCAGCATCGATTTCCCGGCTCCCGGCGGGCCGATCAGCAGCACGTTGTGCTGCCCGGCGGCGGCCACTTCCAGCGCTCGCTTCGCGTGGGCCTGCCCGCGTACGTCCGCGTAGTCGAGCCGGAGCCGGGGCTCGGCCTCCTCCTCGAACAGCGAGGTCAGGTCGATCCGCACCGGGGCCAGCCTCCGCGCGCCGCGGAGGTAGTCGACGACGCCCCGTAGCCCCGTTGCCGGAATCACCTCGACCTCCTGCACCACGGCCGCCTCCTTCGCGTTCGCCGGAGGCACGACCAGCCGGGACAACCCGGCCGACCTGCACGCCAGCGCGAGCGGGAGCGCGCCCCGGATCGGCCGCACCTCCCCGTCCAGCCCGAGCTCCCCTACGAAGCACGTACCGGCCACGGCGTCACGAGGCGCCTCCCCCATCGCGACCAGCAACCCGAGCGCGATGGGAAGATCGAACGCGCTCCCTTCCTTGCGGACGTCCGCCGGAGCCAGGTTGACCGTGATCCGCCGTGGCGGGATCTCGAACCCGGCGTTCTGGAGCGCCGCCGTGACCCGCTCCCTCCCCTCCCGGACCGCGCCTTCCGGCAGGCCCACCACGGAGATGGACGGGAGCCCGCGGCGCACGTCCACCTCGACCTGCACGAGAAACGCATCCACGCCGAGGATCGCCCCGCTCGTGACCTGCGCCAGCATCCGCCCTCCGCATCCGTATGGGAGTGAACGGCCTCGCCGCCGGGTCCGTGGCCGGCCGCCGACGGGCGCTACCCGACCGCGGGACGCAATCTGCCCGCTCCCATGGGGCGAAGCCATGGCGCCATGGGCCGATCCGAGATCCTTCGGAGCCCGATGCACCCACGGCCGGCCGCCGATGACTCCGACCGGTCAGCCGGCCGCGGCGATCCGGTAGCGAGTCCGTCCCGAAGGACAGGGTCGATCGACACGCCCGCCGCGGTGCGGACCTCCTGGGTCCGCACGGCGTCGGGATTCGTAGCTGGGGAGGAGGGGGTATGAGCGCACCGGCCGACCTGTGCGGTCGGCCGGTGCCTGTGGACCGCGAGGAGCGGCCGGAGCCCCGCGACCGACGCTGAGGCGGCCGGCGGCCGGCTCCGGGCGAGCAGGACTGCCCCCGGGGCCGGCAGCACTCGAGGACGCACCCGATCGCGGCCGGCGACGACTCATCGCCGGCCGCGCCGGCCCTGGCCGCCGACCGGTGGACCGCCCACGTCCGCCCGGTGGCGATACGTGATCCGGCCGCGCGATAGATCGTACGGCGAGAGTTCCAGGGAGACCCGGTCCCCGACCAGCACGCGGATCTTGAACTTGGACATCCGGCCCGCGGCATAGGCGAGGACGGTGTGTCCGTTCGACAGCTTCACCCGGAAATTCTGGTCGGGAAGGACCTCGGTCACGATCCCTTCCATCTCGATCGATCCCTGCTTCGCCATGTGGCTCCTCCTCACGGGCATGGCCCGGCGGACAGAAACGGGCCCCCGGCGCAGACGAACGCGCCGAGGGCCCGGCGCGGGGTTGGCCCGCGTGTGTTCCATGATTGTCGCACCTCGGAAAGATAACGGCTTGTGGACCGCCCGGCCAGCCGCGCTCGGGAACTACGCCGGAACGGGACTTGCCCCGGGCGAGGCCCCGCAGAACCGGCGCCGAACCGTTCCACCCCAACAGGAGGACCCGCGCGATGAGCCGATCGGGACAGCACGGCGCAGCCGACGTGCATGACGGACACGAGCATCGGCATGGCCCCGCCTGCGGCCACACCGTGATCTGGCACGGGGACCACAAGGACTACCTGCACGACGGCTGCATGCATCACGTCCAGGGCGGCCAGGTATTCGAGCACCACATCGAGGTCACGCCGGAGAACCCGGCCGAATGCACGGAGGGCCACGGCTGCGGAGAGCACGGGAGCGAGCATCGCCACGGCCCGGGCTGTGGTCATGAGACGGTCCCGCACGGCGACCACTTCGACTACCTGGTGGCGGGACATCTGCACCATCCCCACGGCGACCACTGCGACGACCACGGCCCGGTACGCACCGAGCCGAATCGGTAGGCGCTCGAACCGCCGCCGGGCCGGACGGCACAATCTTCCCCAAGGGGCGTACTTGCTGAGAAGCGGGTCGGTCGGAGCCGAGGCGGCGCCGTGAGCCGCCTCATCGGCCGGCCGCGCGATTCCGCAACGAAATCGAGACCGAGGCAAGGATGCACGAAGCGGTGCGGCGGTCCGCCCACGGGTCGGGCGGCGTGCGTGGACGCACGGTGCGCAGGATCGCGCTGGCGGTCGGCGCGGCCGTCTTGTTGGCGGTGGCGGCGATCCCGCTCGCGAAGCGGGTCGGGCCGGAGCAGGAGACGATCACTTATTCGGAGCTGCTGCGGGCCCTGGAGGAAGGACAGGTAGCGGAGCTGACCATCCGGCCGGGCGAATCGGTCCGGGGCCGCTGGGCGGCCGGCGCGGCCTCTCCGGCGCAGAACGCGCCCGTGCCGGCAGGCGGTACCCGGAACGAGGCCATGCCGGCGCCGCCGGCCATGCCCGCGAACGCCGCCGGTGCGACGTCGCCTCCCGAATTCTCGGTGGTGTTCCCGCTCGCGCAGGCGGATGACCTCCTCGAGCACGCGCGGCGCGCCGGCGTGGAGGTCCGGTTCGAGGCCCCGTCCGACCGGGACCGGGTGCGAACCTGGACGGCGGTCGCCGTGCAGGTGCTCCTGGTCGGCGGGCTCGCCTACCTGGTCTTCGTGAACCTGCGGGGCCAGGGTGGCAGCGGGAAGGTGCCGACCGGGCCGGCGAACGCGGTCACGACGTTCGCGGACGTGGCGGGCACCCAGGGCGCGGCCCAGGAGCTCCGCGAGGTGGTCGAGTTCCTGCGCCGGCCGGCGGCGTACGCCAGGCTCGGGGCGCGGGTCCCCAAGGGCGTGCTCCTCGTCGGCCCGCCGGGGACGGGCAAGACGCTCCTCGCCCGCGCGGTGGCGGGAGAGGCCGGCGTGCCGTTCTTCCAGATCTCGGGTTCGGAGGTGACCGGCTTCATCGTGGGGCTCGGCGCGCACCGGATCCGGACGCTCTTCCGGAAAGCGCGGAAGAAAGGTGGCGTCATCTTCATCGACGAGCTGGACTCGCTGGGCGGCAAGCGCGGGCGCAACCAGTCGCACAACGAGGACGACCGGACCCTCAACCAGCTCCTCGTCGAGATGGACGGCTTCTCTCCATCCGAGGGGGTGGTCGTGATCGGCGCCACGAACCGGCCGGAGGAGCTGGATCCGGCCCTCAAGCGCCCGGGCCGGTTCGATCGGATCGTGAACGTGCCGCCGCCCACGGCGGATGAGCGGGAAGCGATCCTGAGGCTGCACGCGGATCGGCGAGGCATTCCGCTGGCCGAGGACGCGGACCTGGGCCGGCTCGCGCGGCTCCTACCGGGCGCAACCGGCGCGGAGCTCGCGAACCTGTTGAACGAGGCAGCGATCGCCGCGGCGCGCGAGGCCGTCGACAGGGTGGCCTGGCGGCATCTCGAGCAGGCCCGGGACCGGCTCCTGCTCGGCAAGGAGCGGATCGGGTTCCGGGCGCCGGACGAGGAATGGCGCATCGTCGCCTATCACGAAGCCGGCCACGCGCTCGCAGGCGTGCTCTGCGTGCCCGACGATGGGCTCCACAAGGTCTCGATCCAGCCCCGCGGCCAGGCCATGGGGGTGGCGCACTTCTCGCCCGAGGACGACCGGCATCTCTATTCGAGGCGCTATCTCGAGGGTCAGATCGTCAAGGGGCTCGCCGGGCGCGCCGCGGAGGAGGCGGTCTTCGGCCCGGACCGGGTGACGAGCGGCGCAGAGAACGACCTGGTCATGGTCAACCGGATCGCGCGGAAGATGATCTACCGCCTCGGCATGGGGGCGGGCACCGGCTTCCTCGTGCTGGACGCGGAGTCCGGCCCGCTCGCCGCCGAGACCCAGGCGCGGATGGACGAGGAGGTCCGGGCACTCCTCGATCGGCTGTACGGGTGCGCCCTGGAGATCGTGCGCACGCACCGCGCCGCCCTGGACGCCCTGGCCGCCGCGCTCCTGGATCGGGAGACGCTGGAAGGGGAGGAAGTCCTGGAGATCCTCGCCCGGCACGGCGTGTCGCTCCCCGCCCGGGCGGACGCCGCCGAGCGGCGCGAACTCTCGTTTGCGGTGTGACGGCGGGGGCCGGGAACGTTCCGGACGCGACGTCGCAGCGGCGCCCTTCGTCGCCTCCGGAACCCCGCACGGCGTGCGCAGGCCGCCGGGGAGCGCCGGCCCCGACCGGGCTCCCGCCGCCGGTTCAGCTTTCCGGCCGCACCTCGATGATCCGACCCTCGACCCGCGGTTCGATGGCCTCGCCCCGGGACTGGAGCCGGGTCAGATAGTCGAACGCCAGGAGCTTGAGCTCCGGCCCCGGCGGGATCGTGGCGCTCGCCCGGTCCTTGAACTGGAAGCCGTCGCCCCCGAAGTAGAGATAGTCCGGCACGGCCACGACATAGACGCGGTCCCGGTCGAGCGGCGCCCACCCGCCGTCCCGCTGCTGGATCTCCACGTCGAACACGCGCTGACCGACCGGGCGCGAGCGGTCGAAGCGGAACCGCACGCCCGAGACCTGGAGGAAGCGCCCCTCCCCGCCCCGCCCGGAGACCCCGTGCTCCAGCACGAACTCCTTCAGCTCCGAGCCGCGCAGCCAGACGTACGCGACGCGCGTGGGGAATCCGAACGTCCGGTACAGGTGCTCGAACCGGATCTCGCCCGTGAACGCGTCATCGATCCGGATCGCGCCACCGTTGAGCACGGCCACGTCCGCCGGCAGGCTCGGATAGGCCGTGCGCATCAGATCGGCCAGAAAGTTCCCGAGATTGCTCTCCTGGTTGCGCACCGTCTCTTCCCGGCCGTCGAGCCGCACGCGCGTATGGCCGATCGGCTGGTCGACCAGCGGCAGCACCTTCTTCAGCTCCTCCCGGTACCGCTGCACGATGCGGCGCTCGTATTCCCGGTCGGACCGAATGTTCTCGTTCAGCAGGACCCGCTCCGCGTGCACCATCGGTCGGCCGCCGCCCGCGGCCACGAAGACCTTCCACGCCGAGCGCGCGTTCGAGTCCGCTTTCGTGATCATCGCGGTGCTGTCCGTGGGCGGGTCGTAGATCGTGTAGTGCTCGTGCCCACCGGCCACCCAGACGAAGCGCGGATGGTCCCGGCGCAGCGCGGCGATCTCCCGGTCTTCCTCGATCTCCAGATGGGTCAGCGCGATGATCACGTCCGCGCCCCTCTCCTCCAGCGCCCGGATCGCCGCCCGCGCCTGGCCCACGTAGTCCGGGTCGATCGGCGCGTACGGCCGGTCCTCGCCGCGCTGCTCCCCGTGCCTCGTGAGACCGAACAGCCCGACCCGAACGTTGTTCAGCACGATGATCGTGTCCCGCCGGATCGCGGCATCCGCGGCCGCGTCCCCGGTCTGGAGCCGCACGTTCGTGCCGATCCACGTGAACGTCGAAGCGTTGACCGCGTTCGCGAACGTCATGGGGTTCGCGTCATCGAACTCGTGGTTCCCGGGCACGATGAAGACCGGCGCGCGCTTCTGGACCTGGTTCAACGCATCCACCATCTGGAGTCCGCCCCAGTACGTGCTCTCGAGGGATGGCGCGATGAGGTCCCCGCCGTGCGTGACGAAGACCGGCGCCCGCGCCTGGGAGCGGACCTGCCCGACCAGCGTGATGAGGCGTCCGAAACCGCCGGACGTGCCGTCCTCGACAGCATCCACCCGATACGTGTCGTTGATGTGGACGGCGGCGAAGTCGGGTTTGAACGGGAGCTGCTGCGCCGCGGCTGCGGCCGCGGTCAGGGCGACCAGGACCAGGCCCGCCGCGACGCGCGCGGAACGGGCGATCATGACGAACCTCGAACGACTGACGACGAGCATGGACTCGAATCGGGTTCGGGTTGCAATTCGGTGAACCTGCGAACGCGGCGCGGCGGTGCTCCCCTGCGACCGCCCCGGGTGATGGGCAACGGGTCGCGGTGGACGCGCAGCCGCGCGGCGCTCGCTCGGTTCCACGGATTCGTTATCGGTCAGTGGCCCGCCGGGCGCCTCGCTACGGTACCCGGCCGGTGCCGGACGATGCGAAATCTCCGGGATCCGCGCCAGGGGTGGCGGAGATCCCACTACGGGGGCGGCAATGCCCGGAGCCGGCCCGCCGGGCCCGCTCCCCCGGCTAGGACATCGGTCGTTCCAGGCAACGATGCCATGGGGCTCCGGCATCCTTTCGGATGCGGCCTGCGCGTGTGCACGGGCGCTGCACACTCAGTGGAACAATTCCGAGGCACGCGAGAAATAATTTTCATGTGCGGCGTCCGGCCGCTCGAGCCTGCGAGCGAGACGCCCTCGAGGCGTCATTCGGAAAATGGTCAGTAGGTGAGACAATCGGGGAGGTGCTGATGTCCACGTTGCTGAGGGTGGCCCGGCACGGCGCTCTCGCGTCACTGCTCGTGGTGGCTGCCTGCGGACAGAGCGGGGTGGCGCAGCAAGTGAACAGGTCCACGGCCCAGGAGACCACTCGCGCGACGGCCTCGCCTCCGCAAGCGCCCGTCGACACGCTGACCGCGGCCCGGCTCTCCGGCGCGTTCCGCGCCGCGGCCGAGCGCGCCCTGCCGGCGGTCGTCTACGTCTCCGTGGAGTCCAGGCCGACGACCGTGCGCGTCGTTCCGGACTTCCCGTACTTCAGCATCCCGCGGACGCCGAACGAACGGCAGGTGCCCGTCACCGGCACGGGCTCGGGCTTCGTGTTCGACTCCCGCGGTTACATCATGACGAACGCCCACGTGGTCCGTGACGCCATCAACGTGACGGTCCAGCTGCACGACGGCCGAGTGTTCGACGCGGAAGTCGTGGGCGCTGATGCGAGCACCGACGTGGCCGTGCTCAAGATCAATCCGCGGAAGGGCGAGACGCTGCCGATCGCGGAGCTCGGAGACTCGGACAACCTGCGCGTCGGCGATTGGGTGCTCGCGCTCGGCAACCCGCTCGGCCTGGAGTTCACGGTCACGGCCGGGATCGTGAGCGCGCAGGGCCGGTCCATCGGGATCCTCCGGCAGAACAGCGAAACCGCCCTGGAGGCGTTCATCCAGACCGATGCCGCGATCAACCGGGGCAACTCCGGCGGCCCGCTGGTGGACCTGATGGGTCGGGTGATCGGCATCAATACGGCGATCGAATCGCCCAACGGCTACAACGCGGGTTACGGGTTCGCCATCCCCATCAACCTCGCTCGCCGTGTCGCCTCCGACCTCCTCGAGTACGGCGAGCTGCGGCGGCCCCGGCTGGGCGTCGAGATCACGGATGTCACGGACGTGGCCGCAGAGCTGTACGGTCTGAAGGACCGTAGCGGCGCACTGGTGAGCTCGGTGCAGGAGGGTCTCCCGGCGGCGCGCGCAGGGATCCAGCTCGGCGATGTGATCACCGCCGTCGATGGCCGCCCCGTCCGCAATGGCAGCGAGCTCCTGGTCACCCTTGCCCAGTACCGGCCCGGGGACAAGGTGCGGTTGACCGTGATCCGGGACCAGAAGGCCCGGGAGATCACGGTCGAGCTGGCCCAGTTCGAGAGCGTGGCCGCGCGCGGGCCGGAACGGAAGACCCGGCAGACGGCGGAGGATCTACTCGGCTTCAGCGTGGCGCCGCTGACGTCCAACCTTGCCCGCGACCTCGGCTACTCGGGGAGCGAGGGCGTGGTCATCCGTGAGGTCTCGCCCCGGATCACCACGGGCGGCCTGGCCCCCAACATGGTGGTCCTGAAGATCAACGGCCAGAAGGTGACCACGCCGCGGGACGTGGAGCGGATCGCGGAGCGCCTCGAGCCGGGCGATCCGGTCGCGGTCGTCGTCTGGGTTCCCGGCGTAGGTGAGCGGCTCGTGACGTACCGCACCCGCCGCTAGCCGGTCCCGGCCGGTCAGGCGACGGGGGCCCGGCTGCCCGCGGAGGATCCCGGCGAGCGGTGAGCCCCGGGGGTTGCGCGACGGAGGTCGCGCACCCCGGTCCCCCGCACGTTCACCCGCCGGGCCGGATGCCGGGCGGCCCCTGACGAGAGCGCCCCTGCGCTCCACGATCGACCGTGGGGTGCAGGGGCGAACCCGTTCCAGGTCCGGTAGCTCGAACGTTCTCACCGGGGCAAGGGCTGGAGACGGCCTCCGGCGGCCTGCGAATGCCCCGGAGGAATAGTCGGAAGGGCCGATCGCGGCTCCGCGGACACCGGTCGTCGGCCCGCAACGGCCGAGGGACCTCCGGCGGCGACGTCGCCCCTCCCTCGATCCGGGTCATCCGGCAACCGGCGAGGCGTGGCCCCCGGTCCGCGTTATTCGCTGTCGGAGGCCGACGGCCCGGCGTACACCGGCATCCGCACGTATACCGTCGTCCCCTGCCCTGGCTCGCTCTCCGCCGCGACACTCCCGCCCCAGCTCTCGACCAGCCGCCGCACGATCGCGAGCCCGAGGCCGGTGCCGGACGAGCGGGTCGAAAAGTGCGGCTCGAAGATCTGCGGCAGGAACTCGGCCGGGATCCCCGGCCCGTTGTCGCTCACTGCGATTTCGACCGTCTGCCCGACCGTACGGGCCGTGACCACCACCCGCCCCTCCCCGTCGAGCGCGGCGTGCGCGTTCTCCACCAGGTTGAGGATCACTTCCTTGAGCTCGCTCGCCCGGCCCCGTGCCCGAGGCAAGCCGACTTCGACGGAATCCCGGTACTCCACGCGAGCGTCGCCGGCCCTGTAGAGCGTCAGCGCCTCCCGGATCACGGCGCCCACGTCTACCGGTTCCAGGGGCCCGGCCGCCTCCGGCGGGGCCCCGTATCGGGAGAAGACCCGCGCGATCTCGCTGAGCCGGTCGATCTCCGCGAGGATCTGCTCCACGTTCGTGTTCAGGATCTCGCCGAAATCGGGCCTCCTGTCCGCGTGTGCCCGCCGGAGGTGCTGCACCGACAGCTTGATGGGCGTGAGCGGATTCTTGATTTCATGGGCGACCTGCCGCGCCATCTCGCCCCAGGCAAGGACCCGCGCGGTCCGCTGCTCCTGGGTCCGCGCCTTGCGCAGCCGCCGGACCATTCGGTTGAACGAGCTGAACAGCTCGCCGAACTCATCGGGGCGGTCCTCCGGCAGGCGCACACCGAGCCGGCCAGCACCCACGGCCCCCGCGGCACGGCGCAACAGGGCGATGGGACGCGCCAGGGCGCGTCCCACGGCAAGGGAAAGGGCGAGCGAGAGGAGCGCGCCCATCACCGCCGCGAAGAGGATGAGGTCCGCCAGCTCGCGCTGCCGGACCAGCGCGTCCGTGGCCACCATGGGTACCGGCACGGCGAGCGCCCCGGCGGCCTGGAGCCGGCGATACGCGACGAGCGTGGGCCGGCCCGCAGCGAAGTACCGGATCTCCGTGGCGCTGATCTCCTCCCCGCTCTGGAGCGCCCGGTAGATCGCGGGCGGCATCCAGCCGCCGTAGAGCCCCATCTCGAACGCCTCCGGCGCCGATGCGCCGATCAGCTCGCCCCAGTGATAGTACAGGATGTCTTCGCCGATCCGGTCCGCCAGCACGGCCAGGCTGGACTCCGGGTCCGGGAACGATGCCGCGGCGTGCGCCACGGCACGGTCCGCCACGATCCGGGCCGCCCGCGCCGCTTCGCCGGCCACCGCCCGGTACGCCACCGCACCGAACAAGGCGGTCGGCAGCAGGAAGAACGCGAAAAGCGCGACCGTCACCCGGGCACGGAAGCTCCGCACCAGTGCACTCCAACCACCGGGGGGCGTCGGCGGGTCGCCTCGGGCCGCGCGCCCGAGTGCCCAGAGCAGTGCCAGGATCATGAGATCCGTGGCGAGGAGGAGCACCGCTCGGGCCGTGCGCACCCCCGCCGCAGGCATCCGGAGATCCAGGTGCGCGTGGTACTCGCCGTCCGGGTACCGGACCAGCGTCTCGCTGCGCCACCCATGGTCGGTTCGATGCCACACGATCTCCCCGGGCACGACCGGGCTGTCGGCCCGCGTGGGGATCAGCGTGAGATGTAGCCCCGGCCTGGGCTCGGTCCCGAGGAACGGGGCGAGCGCGTTCGCCCGCTCCAGACTCCGGCGCGGCGGCACCACCACGGAGATCGCGCGACCATCCGGCAGCGGCACGACCAGGATCTGATTGACTCCCGGGAGGTCGCGGGCGCTCTCGATCACCGGCTCCCCCGTGGTCAGCGCCTGTTCGAAGGCGTGGGCCAGGTACCAGGGCCGCATGGCCGAGCGGCTCATGGTCGCGCTCACCCCGCCCAGCGGCAGCTCCACCAGCGACCGCCCGTTCACGCCCCACAGCGTGACCCGCGCCGGGTAGCCCTCCCGGGCGAGGCCGCTGCCCACCCAGCTCCGGTACAGCAGCTCCACCCCACCCTCGCCCTGCTCATTGCGCCGAATGGCCTCGTTCGCGAACTGTCGGAGCAGGTAATCCAGATACGGGTCCGCCCGGGTGCCCAGGGTCGCGAGCTCCCGCTCCGCGCCCAGCCGACGGGCATCCTCGTGGGCCACCCAGAGGTGAGGGATGATCACGCTGGCCGCGAGGAATCCCGCCACCAGCCAGCGCACGAGCCTGCTGCCCCGTCCATCGAACGGGGCGAGCCCGCGCGCGGTCAGGAAGAACGGCACAGCCCACAGCACCGGGATCCAGGCTCCCAATTCCGGCGGCAGCCGCCACCGGTTGAGGGCCAGGAGCGCCAGCGCCACGGCCAGACCGAGGCCCGCGAACACCAGCACGGGACGCCGCCGGTCGGGAGGGCCGCTGCGCGGCATGGCGATCACGACCAGCGTCGCGAGAATGAGCACGCACGCCACCTGGAGTCCGCCCCACAGGTACGGCCCGCCTTCCAGGAGGGTCGGCGATGCGCCTGCCAGTAGGAGACGGAGCCCGCCGGCGAATGCCAGCCCCACGGCGACGGTCGCGACGCCGAGCGCGAGCCCGAATCGCCGTCCCTCGAATACCGGTGAGCGCGCGGTGGCGGCGAGCGCCGCGATCGGCAACGCGACCGCGAGGAGCCGGCCGAGCGAGACGTCGCCCATGACCGGAAGGAGATAGAGCGCCGGGGAGAACAGGCTTTGCAGCCCCAGGGCCACGCCCAGCGGCGCCACCGCCAGGGCGAGGGCGAGTCCGAGGAGCGGGACCACCGATCCGCCGAGCTTCGCCGTGCGGTGCGCCCGCAGCCACGCCACCATGAGGAGAACGACCGCCAGCCCGGCGCAGATGCTCACCGCCCGGCGCCCCTGGTCAGCCACCCGCGCCCGCCATTCGGCCTGGCTCGGCTGCTCGAACCGGGCGTGAACGAGCGTGTCTCCGTCGGCCACGAGGGACCAGCGTGCCTCCGTCGATCCCCTCGGAGCGAAGAGCGGCCGCGCGCCCGTCCGGGCCGCGAACCGGTCGGCCAGCGCCTCGCCATCCCGCGCCTCGCCGGGGAGCCCCGCCTCGACCAGGATGGCGGCCATGGCGTGCCCGCCCCTTCCATCGATGGGCTCCGTGAAGTATAGGTAGCTGAAGAGCGGCCGCTCCGCGTAAACGACGCGCTTCTGGCCGGTCCGGACCTCGGGGGGGAGTGCGCCTCGGTGGTCGCCGGACCACGCGATCAGTTCGCCCTCCGGACCGAGAACGGCGAGCGCGGCCACACCGGTGCGCCCCTGCAGCTCGGCCAGGCCGACGAAGAGGTCCGGGTCTCCGGGCCCCGCGGCGAACGCCGCCGCCCGCGCCGCCGACCGCTGGCCCCGTTCGATCGTGGCCGCCATGCGGCGGTCGAGCTCGGCGCTGAGCCGGGTCTCCCGCGAGGCCACCAGTGCGTCCCAATCGGACGCCACGCGGTCGAGCCGGCGGTCCGTCACCGCTCCCGCGGCAAGGCCGAGCACCAGGAGCCCCAGGGCAAGGTGATACGGTGCCGTTGCCGACCGCCGGAGCCAGGCGCGCATCCGTTCGGGGTCGGCCTCCAGGGCAAGGCGCCGGGCGACCGCCGCCGCGACCACAATGCCGAAGGCGGCCACCACCAGCAGCGCGGGGTGCAGCGACCGGCTCCACAGGAGCAGCGCCATCGCAGCGCCGAAGCCGACCGCGGATGCCGCCATGGATCGGCCTCCCGCGGACGGCCCCGATGCGCGTATGCCCGATACGGACAGTGCGCGCCGCACCTGCGCCAGCACCAGTTCGGTCACTGCGACGACACCACGCCAGGGTTCATGTCATGGAGCCATTCGGCCTCGCCCTCGGCCTCGATTCGCTGAGCTGGATCGACGCGGCTGCGCACATCGCCCGCGACCCGAGGTTGATCCTGCCCGTCGGCGCACTGGAACAGCACGGCCCCCACCTCCCGCTCGGCACGAACGTCCTGATCGCCCGCAGCGTCGCCGTGGACCTCTCGCGGGAATACGACGTACTGCGCGCGCCTACCTTCCACTACGGCGTCAACGTCCCGAGCGACCGATCGTTCGCGGGGACCGCATCGCTCCGGAAGAAGACGCTCCACCGCGCGCTCAACGAGCTGCTCGCCGATTGGGAGCGACAGGGCATCCTCGAGTTCGTGATCCTGACGGCCCACCGACACGATCCGCATCTCGACGCGCTCGCGACGCTCCTCACGCGCCGCGCCCGCGTCCGCGTCGTCGACATCTGGGACGTGGACATCCGCGACCTCCTGGACGCCCAGTCGGGCCCGCTCCACGCGGACGAGGCGGAAACTTCGGTGATGCTTCATCTTTACCCCGCACTCGTGCGGATGGATCGCGCCCGCGATGCCGAGCTGGGTCCGGACGAGTTCCGCCGCTACCTCCGCGGGCGCCTCCCCGCCCCGCCCGCTGGCGGCGCGGGCGTGGTCGGCCGGCCCACCGCCGCGACCGCCGAGAAAGGCGCCCGGATCTACGCCCGCATCCTCGACGTGATCGGCAGAGCCGTGTTCGAGCGCCCGACCGATGACCGCGAGTCCGACACGCTGTGACTCGGCCGCGCCGCGCGCCCGCGCCGCGAACCCCACGGGAGCCACGGGGTACTCCTCTGGACTCCTCGAGCAACTGCGGGTCCGATGCCGGCTACCGTCGCCGGCCGGCGACCGCCGGAGACAGGAGGACTCCATGCGTCCGAAATGGCGGAGTACACTCGCGCGCCTCGCGATCATCCTCGCCGCCGTGTCGTCTCCCGCTGCGGCCCGCGCCCAGACCATCTCGCTGGACGAGGGCGCGTTCCGCATCATCATGGGCGGGCGCGAGGTCGGGCGCGAGACGTTCGTGATCCGGCAGAGCGGAAGCGGCTCCGGCGCCGTGATCATCGCCCAGGGCCGCGTCGTGCTCGATACCATTGGCGGCGCCGCCGAGCTCTCCCCGTCCCTCGAGGTCGTGGGCGCTTCCCTCCGCCCCTCCGCGTATCAGGTCGAGGTCCGCGGCCCCGGCGCGCAGCGTATCGCCGGCCGACTCGTCGGCGGCCGATTCAGCGCCCGCATCGTCTCCGATGAAGGCGAGCAGATGCGCGAGTACCTCGCCAGCGACGGCGCCGTGCTGCTCGATGAGTCCATCGCCCACCACTACTACTTCCTCGCCCGTCGCCTGAACGGCGCCCCGTTCCGCGTCCCGGTCATCATCCCGCGCCAGAGCCGGCAGGTGTCCGCCACCGTCACGCCTCGCGGCACCGAGAACATCGTGATCGCGGGGGAATCCGTCCAGGCCCGGCGCATGACCGTCGAGCCCGCGTCCGGCGCGGTCCGCCACGTATGGGTGGATGCCCAGGGGCGCGTGCTCCGGGTCGAAATCCCCGCGGCCCGCGGCTACGTGGCGGAACGTACCGCGGTGCCCCGCTGAAGCCGCGCATCCGGCCCGCGCCCGCGGTCGCATCCTCCATACGGTTCCGTTATCATTCCCGCGCCGGTGCGCCGCCATGCGCCGCTGCACGTATCCCTTCCCCACCGGCGGCCGCGCCGCTGAAACCGTGGGACCACCCGCTCCGTAGAGGCAACGGCAGCAACTCACCAGACCCTGGAGAAGGAGCGCGATTCGTGATCGAAACCGCTCGGTTGCGAGCGTTATGGCCGTGCCTGCCGACGCTTGTCCTCCTGGCCGCCATGCCCATCGGCGCCATGTCCCAGGAGCGGCAGGCGACGCTGACGCTCGAGGAGGCGGTGTCGCTCGCGCGGCGGCACAATCCGAACTATCTCATGCAGAAGAACGACGAGATTGAGGCGGAGTGGCAGGTGCGGGAGGCGTATGGTGCGTTCCTGCCGTCGGCCACGAGCAGCCTCACGCTGGGCTACCAGGGCGAGGGCACGCCGCGGCTGGGGATCTTCACCGGCGCGGACCTGGGGCTCTCTCGCACGCCGGCCTATTACAGCTCGGGCTACTCGCTCGGTCTCAGCTACCGGCTGAGCGGGGCGTCGTTCTTCCAGCTCGGGCAGCAGCGTGCGAACCGGCGGGCGGTGGAGGCGAGGTCGGAGGCGGCGGACTTCCAGCTGACGGCCGAGGTGACGCGGCGCTACCTGGCCGTGCTGCGCGCCCAGGACGCCGTCCAGCTCGCCGAACAGGAGCTCGCCCGCGCGGAGGAGAACCTCAAGCTCGCCCGTGCACGGGTCGAGGTCGGGTCCGCCATCCAGATCGAGGCCAAGCGGGCCGAGGTCGAGCACGGCCGCGCCCGGGTCGCGCTGATCCAGGCGCGTGCGGCCGCGGAGAACGAGAAGCTCCGGCTCTTCGAGACCCTCGGCATCGAGTACGAAGGCGACGTCATCCTGACCACCTCCTTCGAGGTGTTCACGCCCGAGTGGACGCTCGACCAGCTCCTGGAAATCGCCCTGCAGCGGCACCCGCAGCTGCTCGCGCTCCGCGCCGCCGAGCAAGCGGGAGAAGCCGCGGTCCGCGCCGCCCGCAGCCAGTATCTCCCGACCCTCGAGCTCACCGCCGGGCGCGCCGGCTACGCCCGGGAGGCCGGGGATCCGAACTACCTGATCCAGCAGGCGCAGCGTCAGGTCCAGTCGCAGCGGCAGAGCTGCCTCGCGGCGAACGAGATCTTCAGCAGGCTCGACCCGCCGCTGCCGACCGTGGACTGCTTCGCGGAATACACCTTCACCGAGCAGGACGAGGCCCGGATCCGGAGCGAGAACAACGTCTTCCCGTTCCGCTTCAGCCGGGAACCGTTCAGTGCCCAGCTCCGGATTTCGGTCCCGATCTTCACGGGCTTCTCCCGCCAGCGGCAGATCGAATCCGCGCGGGTGGCCACCGAGGATGCCCGGCACCGCAGGCGAGCCGAGGAGCTGCGCATGAGGGCCGAGATCCAGGCCGCGTACCGCGCGGTCCAGGCCGCGCTGGAAACCGTCCGGATCGAAGCCGCGAACCGGGACCTGGCCGATGAACAGCTCCGGTTGGAAACGGAGCGGTACCGGGTCGGTTCCTCCACCTTCCTGGAACTGAGCGAGGCGGCAACCATCAAGGCGCGGGCGGACCGCGCGTACCTCGACGCGATTTACGGATTCCACGAGAGTATCGCTGCACTCGAGGCCGCGGTCGGCATCCGGCTCCGGCAAGAGAACGGGGGTGACTCGTGAAGCGCAGGACCAAAGTGATCATCGGCACCACGGTGGCCGTGGTCGTCTTCGCCGTGGCGTCCGCGAACATGATGGCCAGGCGACGGTCCGGGGTCGAAGTCAGGATCGAGGAGGTCCGTCGGCAGGACCTGGTGGCCTCCGTGACCGCGAGCGGGTGGATCCGGCCGCGTCGCACCGTCGACGTACAGGCCGACATCATGGGGCGGATCACCGAGCTCCACGTCGAAGAGGGCCAGGTGGTCCGCCGCGGCGACATACTCCTGAGGATCGATCCGACACAGTACGAAGCCGCGGTCGCCCGCGCGCGTGCCGCCGTGAGCGAGGCCCTGGCCCGCCAGGCCCAGGCGCGCGCGAACCTGATCCAGGCGGAGCGCGCCCTGGAGCGCGCCCGGGCGATCGCCGCCAGAGACTCCACCCTCGTCAGCGCGCAGCAGCTCGAGGAAGCGGAAACGAACGCGGCGGTCCAGCGTGAGCTCTTCGAAGCCGCCCGCTACCTGGTCGAGCAGGCGCGCGCCGCTCTCGGCGAGGCCGAGGATCGGCTGGCGAAGACGACGATCCGCGCGCCCATGGATGGCGTGATCACCCGCCTGAACGTTGAGGAGGGCGAGACCGCCATCGTCGGGACGATGAACAATCCGGGGAGCCTGCTGCTCACGATCAGCGACCTCTCCGTGATGGAAGCCGTGGTCCGGGTGGACGAGACCGATGTGCCGCTGATCACCCTCGGCGACAGCGCGGTGATCCGGATCGACGCGTACCGGCGGGAGACGTTCACCGGGCGGGTCACCGAAATCGGGCACAGCGCGGTCAATCCGCCGTCCTCGATGATGCAGACCGGGGCCGGCGGCCAGTCCGTGGACTTCGAAGTCGTGATCACGCTGGACAATCCGCCGGCGTCGCTGAGGCCGGACCTCTCGGCCACGGCCGAGATCATCACGGCCCGCCGCGACAATGTCCTCGCGATCCCCATCATCGCGCTGACCGTGCGGGAAGCCGGGGACCTCGAGCCCATTCCGCAGGAGGGGGCGAGCGCACGCGCCGCCGCTGCGGATCGCACCCGGACCGACCAGGAAGGCGTTTTCGTGGTGCGCGAAGGGAAGGTGGAGTTCCGGCCGGTCCGGATCGGCATCACCGGCCGCGAGCACTTCGAGGTTCTCGAAGGCCTGGCCGAGGGAGATTCCATTGTGGCAGGACCCTATGACGTGATCCGAACGCTCCAGAACGGTCAGGTGGTGCGGCCGATGACCACGGCCCCGAGCGCCTCCGCCGATGCCCGGCGGACCGGGTCGTGAGACCGTGCTCCGCACCGGCCGATACCGAACGTCGATTCGAGGGTCGTCCCGGCCATGAACACGCGTGACGCCGTCCGCCTCGCCTTCGCCCAGATCCGGACGCAGAAGCTCAAGAGCTTCTTCGCCGTGATCGGGGTGATCATCGGCGTGATGTTCCTGATCGTCGTCGTGAGCGTCATCGAGGGGATGAACCGCTACATGGAGGAGGACTTCGCCCGCAGGATCTACGGGCTCAATACCCTGACGATCCGGCGGATGCCCTCGGTCCAGGTGAATCCGTCCCCGTCGCAATGGAGAGAATGGCGCCGCCGACCGCAGCTCACCTGGGACGACGCCGAACGGATCCGGGCCCAGCTCCAGACGCCGGCGCTGATCGCGGTGGAAAACAACGGCCGTGGACGGATCGAAAGCGAGTCCGGCGTCGAGGTCGACAACGTCCTGCTCACGGCGGCGTCCGCCGATTTCTTCCGGATCCGTGAGTTCGAGGTCGAGCGCGGCCGGCTCTTCGGCCCCCCGGAAGACCGGATCGGCGCACCCGTCGTCGTGCTCGGGTACGACACGGCCGAAAAGCTGTTCGGCGCGCTGGACCCGATCGGGCGCACCGTCCAGATCCGCGGCTTCCCCTACCGGGTGATCGGCGTGCTGAAGAAGCAGGGCTCGCTCTTCGGCATGTCGCTGGACAACCGCGCCATAACGCCGGCCCGGTCGCCGCTCGGGCGAGCCATCGCGCCGCAGAACAGGGTCGGCACCATTCTGGTCAAGACGCTGGACGCGCGCGCCTTGCGCCAGGCCATGGTCGAGGTGGAGGCGATCCTCCGGGTCGCACGCCGGCTCCGCCCGACGGAGCCCAACAACTTCGAGATCGAAACGGCCAGCGACTCGCTCACCTTCTGGGAGAACCTGAGCCGCATCCTGTTGATCGCGTTCCCCGGACTGGTCGCCATCGCTCTCGTGGTCGGCGGCATGGTCATCATGAACATCATGCTCGTCTCCGTGGCGGAGCGTACCCGGGAGATCGGCGTCCGCATGGCGATCGGTGCGCGGAGGCGGGATATCACGTTCCAGGTCCTCATCGAGTCGGCCACGCTCTCCGGCACGGGCGCGGTCATCGGCATCGGGATCGGCCTCGGCCTGGCCCAGATCGTCCGGGCGATTTCGCCGCTCCCCGCCGCCATAGCGCCCTCCTGGATGATCGCGGCCGTACTGCTCGGTGTGACGGTCGGCGTGGTGGCCGGGATCTATCCGGCCAGGCGTGCGGCAAAGATGGATCCGGTCGAGGCTCTGCGCCGGGAGTGATGCCGTGCGAATCGAGAGTCTGAAGGAAGGCGTGCTGCTCGCCCTCGATCAGCTCCGGGCGAACAAGTTCCGGTCCGTGCTGACCATCCTCGGCATCGTCGTGGGTGTGGCGACCGTCATGGTCATGAGCGCCATGATCGCCGGCATCCGCACCAGCGTGGTCGAGCAGGTCGAGGCCGCCGGACCGCGCAACTTCATCGTCGCGCGCTTCGACTACAACGAGGTCCAGCTGGTGAACGACGGCAGCAGCGGACCGCCCTGGGGGAACAACCCGAAGGTGACGCCGGAAGAAGTCCGCGCCATTGCGGCCCTCGACAAGGTGCGGACCGCCCTCGTCAGCTACGACTTCTCCACGGAGATCGCCGTGGACGGCCAGGTCGTGGAGAACGTCCAGACCTCCGCCGTGGATGCGGGCTGGCCGGAGTTCAACCGTGGCCACTTCGTGGCCGGGCGAGACTTCCTTCCTGGCGACGTCGCGGCGTCCCGCCCCGTCGTCGTCCTAAGCGTCCCGCTCGCCGAAGTCCTCTTCGGCCCGCTCGACCCCATCGGGCGGACCGTCCGGATCAACGGTAGCCCGTTCCGCGTCGTCGGCGTCTACGAGCTGACCGGCAACATCTTCGCCGAAATGGTGAAGCACTTCGCCGTCATTCCCCACACGGCCGCCCGCAAGTACCTCAAGGCCTCGGACGAGATGCTCGGCGCCCTCGTCGTGACCGCGAACCACGCCACGCAGCAGGAAGCCATGGACCAGGTCATCACCCTGCTCCGCACCAGGCGCGGTCTGCGGCCGGGGGACCCGAACGATTTCGCCTTGATCCGCCAGGAGGAGATGCTCAAGACCTTCGACCGCGTCACCGCGGTGTTCTTCCTGGTCATGATCGCCCTGTCTTCCGTGGCGCTGATGGTGGGCGGCGTGGGCGTGATCGCCATCATGATGATCGCCGTGACCGAACGCACCCGTGAGATCGGGGTCCGCAAGGCGCTCGGCGCGACCCGGAGCGAGATCCTCTGGCAGTTCCTGATCGAGGCCGCTACTCTGACGCTCGCCGGCGCGGCCATCGGGATGGCCATCGGCGGGGCCATCGCCTTCTTCATCCAGGCGGTCACGCCGATCCCGGCGTACGTCCCGGCCGGCGCCGTCATGGCCGCCCTCGGCATGGCAACCGTGGCGGGCATGGTGTTCGGCCTCTGGCCCGCGTGGCGCGCGTCCCGGCTCGACCCCGTCGTCGCGCTACGTCACGAGTGATGCCTATGGATCCGCTCGAAAACGTACCGGAACGACGCAGCGACGCCGTCGACCTGCTCGCGATCTTCGCACACCCCGACGATGCCGAGCTCCTGTGCGGCGGCACGCTCCTGCGCGCCGCCGACCAGGGCTACCGTACCGCGATCCTGGACCTCACCGGCGGCGAGACCGGGACCCGGGGTTCTGCCGAGATCCGGCGGCGCGAAGCCGAACGCGCGGCCGAGATCCTCGGCCTCGCCACTCGCCGCAACGCAGGCCTCCCCGATGGCGCCCTCGAGAACACGCCCGCCGCACGCGCCACGGTGGCGAGAATCATCCGGGAGCTCCAGCCCCTCACCGTGATCCTGCACGGGCCCGCGGGCCGTCACCCGGATCACCGGGCCGCCCACCAGCTCGGCCGAGACGCCTGCTTCATCGCTGGCCTCCGCCGGGCACCCGTCGATGGCGCGGCCTACCGGCCCGCCAAGATGATCTTCGCCACCGCGTTCCAGGAGGAGCCCGTCAAACCGTCCTTCGTGGTGGACATTTCCGATTACATGGAGCGCAAGCTCGCGGCGATCTTCGCCTACGAGTCCCAGTTCGATGCGCACACCATCCGCGCCGGCGACATCTTCGGGGGCCACACGCGCCCCTTGCGCGACCAGATCATCGCCCATTGCGCACATTACGGCTCGCTGATCCGCCGCGATTTCGGCGAACCGTTCCTGACCCTCGAGACACTGCGCGTCGACGATGTGGTGCGCCTGCCGGTCCGCAGCATCTGACGACGACGTACCGTACGCCGCCGTCTAGACTTCCGGCATTTGCGAGGAACCTTGCGAAGGAGAGGTTCTCCGCGCCCTCGGGGCCGAGGTGAGGCTTGTGGCGAGAATTCGCTGACCGAGGGCGCGGAAGCGAGGGGGAGCCTTTCCGTTCCGAGGATGTCGATTAGACGACCAAGTGAAGCGATAACGGCCGGCCATTGTCTAATGCAAGAGCCGGTCCGTTCTGCGCAGATCGCGCCAGGATCTCCTAAGTTATTGTAATTGTTAACGCTCTACGACTCGCCCGCCTCGGGGTCTCTCCCCGGTGTACCAACGTTGTCCCGATCAGGTGACACCAGGCGTCCCATACTTGTCCCACATCCCCTGCACAAGCCCGGCCAGGCGGTTTCGATCGACGCCTCCCGGCCGCGGTTTCGCAGTACTCCACCGGAGCCGCGTTGCACGTCGGCTGCGGCTGTGGACGGGAGACGCCAGTTCCACGCCCGATCGATGGCTCAGCCGGGGTCGTCAGCGGTCTTGCAGTGAACTTCGATCAGGAGCCGTCGCCAGCTCGGGACATCGTTTCCGGAAACGCGAATCGCGCGTGCGGTAGCACGCCCCCCGCGCAACATCCAGGGAGCGAGCCAGGCCTCGATCTCGGGTGGCAGGTGCCCGACCGGGTCCCCGCTGCGGAGGTGCACCCAGATTCCTGGCGAGGGCTCTACGGGCGGGCCCGGGATGAGCAGGAGCTCATCGCCTTCGTTGATGGTGGCAACGTGCTTGGAGCGGTCGCCGAAAACAACGCCATGAACGGTAGACCGGAACCGTGCGGGGCACCGGTCGGGGAGAGGCGGAGGCATAACAACTCGTGGCGTGGTTCAGAGTGATCTGGCTGGCGGTATGGAACCGTATCGCTAATTTAGCCCGGTGGCATGATGGTGCCAAGGTTTGCGTTGCGGGCGGATCGTTCGGGCCGTCCGCGTTTATCAATAAGGACGGGGTGCGACGACCGGGGGGAGGAACATGGACGAGATCTACATGGATTGGGCGGCGACGTCGCCGGTCCGGCCCGAGGTGGCGGAGGCGATGGCGCCGTACCTTGCCGACCGTTTCGGCAATCCATCCAGCGTACATCGGTGGGGGCGGGCCGCGCGCGCGGCGCTCGAGGAAGCACGGGAGCGATTGGCCGCCGTGCTCGGCGCGGCGCGTCGGGAGATCGTGTTCACGGGGAGCGGCACGGAGGCGGACAACCTGGCGGTGCTGGGGAGGGCGCGGGCGGTGGCCCGGTCCGGGCAGCGCGTGATCGTTGCCTGCACGGCGATCGAGCACAAGGCCGTGCTGGAGCCGGCCCGGCAAGCGGCCAGGGAGGGTGCGGAGCTGCTCGTCATGGCGGTGGACGAGACGGGGCGGCTGGACCTCGGTGCGCTGGACGAGGCGCTGGCGGCGGGCCCGGCGGTCGTGAGCGTGCAGTGGGGCAACAACGAAATCGGTACGCTCCAGCCGATCGACGAAGTAGCCGACCGCTGCCGGTCCCGGGGCATTACGTTCCATTCGGACGCCGTCCAGGCGCTCGGCCGGGTGCCGGTGCGGGTGGATCGCACCCCGTGTGACCTGCTGACCGTGAGCGCACACAAGCTGGGTGGTCCCAAGGGCGTGGGTGCCCTCTACGTACGGGAGGGCACCGAGCTGGAGGCCCTGATCTTCGGCGGAGGCCAGGAGTGGGAGCTCCGGCCCGGGACGCAGAACGTGGCCGGAGCCGTGGGCCTCGCCGTCGCGGCAGAGCTGGCGGTGGCGGAAATGGAGGCGGAGTCCGCCAGGATCGGCGCGCTCCGCGATCGCCTCGAATCGGGGCTCCGGGAGCGGATCGACGGGCTCGTCGTGCATGGGGCAGGCGCGCCCCGCCTCAGCCACATCCTGAACGTGGGGATCCCGGGGGTGGACCAGGAAGCCATCCTCATGGCGCTGGACCTCGAGGGCATTGCCGTGTCCAGCGGCTCCGCGTGTCAGAGCGGCGCGGTCGAGGCGAGCCACGTGCTCGTGGCGATCGGCGCGGCCCACGCCACGCCGGACCCGGACCGGCCGGATCCGGCTTCGATCCGGTTCTCCCTCGGGCGTACCACCACATCGGAACACGTAGACCGGGTCATCGACCGCGTCCCGGAGGTCGTGAAGCGGCTGCGGGCTCTCGGTTCGAATGACCTGTTCGGAGGACTTTGATGAGCCGATCTGATCGGCGCACGATCCTGGTCGCCATGTCCGGCGGCGTCGACTCGTCGGTCGCCGCGGCCCTGCTCGTCAAGGCGGGGCACCGGGTGATCGGCGCGACCATGAAGACGTTCTGCTACTCGGACACGCCGGGCCCGTCTCGGACCTGTTGTGGTCTGGAAGGGATCATGGATGCCCGTGCCGTGTGCGATACGCTCGGCATCCCCCATTACGTGTTCGATCTCGAGGAGGAATTCACCCGCGCGGTGATCGATGACTTCGTGACCGAATACGCCGCCGGGCGGACGCCGAACCCGTGCGTCCGTTGCAACTCCAACACGAAGCTACCGGATCTGCTGCGGAAGGGTCGGATGCTCGGCGCGGACGCGGTGGCCACGGGCCACTACGCTCGGATCTCCCCACCCGAGGAGCCGGGCGGCGCGCCGCGGATCCGGCGCGGACTCGACGCGCGCAAGGACCAGAGCTACTTCCTCTGGGGCGTGCCGAAGGCGATGCTGCCGTATCTTGAGTTTCCGGTCGGCGAGCTGACGAAGTCCGAGGTTCGGGCCATGGCGCGCGAGCTCGGGCTGGCCACGGCGGACAAGCCCGAGTCCCAGGAGATCTGCTTCGTTCCGACGAACGATTACACGGATTTCCTGGCCCAGCGTCTCGGGAGCGACCACCCTGCCCTGAGTCCCGGTGCGCTGGTGACCACGACCGGCGAAGTCATCGGCCAGCACGGCGGATACGCGCGGTACACGGTCGGGCAGCGCAAGGGGCTCGGCGGCGGCCACCGCAGGCCGCTCTACGTGCTCGGCGTCCGCCCGGCGACCAACGAAGTGGTGGTCGGCAGCAACGACGAGCTCTACAGGGCCGACGTCACCCTCGCGGATCTGAACTGGCTGGACACCCCGCCGGTGCCGGGGGAGCGGGTCAAGGTGCAGGTCCGCTACCGTGCGCGCGCCGTGGACGCACGGGTGATCTCCATCGGGCCAGACCGCGTGCAGCTCGAGCTGGACGAGCCCGAGCGCGCCATCACGCCCGGCCAGTCGGGCGCCGTCTACCGGGACGACATCCTGGTCGGCGGCGGCCGCATCCGTTGACGCCGGAAATACACCACTCCCGGCACTTCCTCCCCCGTTCGGAGCGGTATACCGCTTGCGTTGAAGGAGTTGGGCGCCGTGCCCGGTCAGTGGCCCGGGCGCCGAGTCCCACAGTGACGTGCGTGCGAACGGAGACGGAGGAGACCAGATGCGGATTCCTCACAGCATATTCGCCGCGGTCTGTACATTCGCCCTCGCCACGGCCTATACGGCGTGCAGACCGCAAGATGCGCAGTATCAGGAAACGCCGGCTGCAGAGGAGGAGATCAGGATTCCGGAATCGACGCAGCCGACCCAGCCCACGATGCCTCAGCAACCGGGCATGCAGCCATCCCAGCCGGGCATGCAGCCGGACACCGGACCGGGGGCCCAGCCGGGCCAGACGACGCCGGGTATGCAGCCGGGCACGACGGGGGCACAATCGGGCACGCAGTCGGGGACTAACGGCGGCCAGCGAAGCTACTGACGGGAGGTTCGGAGCTCGCGCGTCCCAGCGTGGAGGCGGCGTCTGCTTCCCCGGCCCGCGCCCCGCGACCGGCGCGGGCCGCGTTGCTCCGGCGCAATGTCCGCGGCCCGACCACGGCCCGCCGTCGGCTTCGACCCCGGAGCCGACGCCTCGGCGAACCGCACGGGCCGGCGGATCAGTACTTCAGTCCGGCAACGCGGGCGAACTCGCGCATCAACTGCTCCGCCTCGGGATCCAACCGCTCGGGGACCTGGACCCGGACCTGCACGTACTGGTCGCCCCGGCGCCCGCCCTTCTCCACCCCGTATCCGGGGATCCGGAACCGCGTTCCGGATTGCGTCCCCGGCGGGATCCGCAACGCGACCTTCTTGCCATCCACCGTGGACACCCGGATCTTCGAGCCGAGCGTGGCCTGCGCGATGTTGATGGGCACGGTGCAGTGGATGTCCAGGCCCTCCCTCCGGAAGAAGCGGTGCGGCCGCACCCGGAACGTGACCAGGAGATCGCCCGGTTGACCGCCGCCAGGACCCCGCTCCCCTTGCCCGGCCAGACGCAGCTTCGAGCCCGTGTCCACGCCCGCCGGCACGTTGATGATCAGCTTCCTCTGCTCCCGAACCTGCCCGCTGCCGGCGCAAACCGAGCACGGCTGCGTCGGGATCTGCCCTCGCCCGTAGCACGCGGGGCACGGCCGCTTGACCGCGAAGCCACCCTGACCGAACGAGATCGACCCGCTCCCGCCGCACTCCCCACACGCCCGGGGCCGGCTGCCGGGCGCGTTCCCGGTCCCATCGCACGTTGCGCACTCTTCGGTGATGGGAACGGTGATGGGCACCTTGCCACCCCGCACCGCCAGCTCGAACGGGATCTCCACCGAATACTCGATGTCCCGTCCCCGCTCCGCCGTGGTCCGCGTCCGCGTCCGGGCCCGCCGCCCGAACTCGAAGATCGTGCTGAACAGGTCGCCGAGCCCGCCGATGTTCGACAGGTCGTCGAAGTTGAACCCGCCGCTCCACCCGGGCTCCGCGCCCGCCCCCGGCCTGCTGGCGGACGAGAAATCGAACCCTCCCAGACCGCCGAGCTTCCTCAGCCGGTCGTACTGCTTCCTCTTCTCCGGGTCGGAGAGGACCGCGTACGCTTCCCCGATCTCCTTGAACCGCTCCGCCGCCTCCGGATTCCCTGGATTCGCGTCGGGATGGTACTGCTTCGCCAGCCTGCGATACGCCTTCTTGATCTCCTCCGGCGTCGCATTCTCCGAAACGTTGAGAACTTGATAGAAATCCTTCGTGTTCGCCGCTGGCATGGTTCCCCACTACCCACGCGTTCAACGGAGCCGACGCGGCCGGCACTGCCTCCCCGACCGCGTCGGCGCGCCGGGTTCATCCCCGGCCCTTACGGGATGGAGTGGTTCCGAGCGAATCGGAGCGCGTCGTCAACCTTCGTACTTCTTCACCCGTACACGTGCCGGCCGGATCAGGACGTTGCCGTACCGGTAGCCCTTCTGGAACACATCCACCACCACTTCGTCCTCCTCGGGGTGCTCCGCGGGGACGGTCATCAGCGCTTCCATGGTGGTCGGATTGAAATACTCGCCCTTCGGATCGATGGGTTCGAGGCCGGCAGACTCGAGCACGTGCCTCATCTTCTTCTCGACGAGCTGCATCCCCTCGAGGAGCGCCTCGGCGGTCACGTTCTCGAGCGAATACTCGGAGACACGCTGGAGGTCATCCAGCACCTCGAGGAGCCGCTCCACGATCTCGGCCTGCGCGCGAACCCGGAATTCCGCCCGCTCGCGATCGATCCGCTTCCGGTAGTTGTCGAACTCCGCCGCGAGCCGCAGGTGCCGATCGTTCAACGCCTCCAGCTCGGCCTGCAACACGGCCAGGTCGTTCGCCGCGCTCCGGAACCCGTTCTCGCCTTCGCCGGAGGCCGGGGGTCCGGTAGCTTCCTCATGCGCCGCGCCTTCATCGACCTGCTGCTCGGCGCCAACGGTCTTCTGATCCTCGTCGATCCGCTGTTCTTCCATCGTGTCTTCTGCCTTTCAGAACCAGGGTTCGCCCGATGGCCGATCCGGGCCCGCTGCTACGCGAGCCCGGATCGCTTCGGGCCAGGTCCGGCGAGCCGTCGGCGGATCCGTTGCCGCTGTCGTCAGCGCAGCGGACCGGGACCGCGGACCCGGATACTCCGCGGGCGCCGTCGGCTCGGCCCATCATACCCCGAGCCCGGGCTCGGGATCACCCGGGTGGAGCGGACCCTGTGCCCGCCGGCGTCAGCCGTCCAGGAGCGAGTCCGGCGCCTCGAGCCAGCGGAGCAACAACCACAGCGCCATTTGCGCCGCCCGTTCCCGGACCTCCTCCCGGTCCCCGCTGAACACGAAGCGACGAGCCACGCTCCGATCCGCCTGACCGACCGCGATCCACACCGTCCCGACCGGCTTGCCGGGAGTCGCACCACCCGGCCCGGCGATCCCGGTGACCGCGATCGCATAGTCCGCCCGGCCGGCCCGGAGCGCACCCGCGGCCATCTCCAGCGCCGTGGCCTCGCTCACCGCGCCGTGCTGCCCCAGCGTCTCGGCCGCCACCCCGAGCAGGTCCCGCTTGGCGCTATTCGCATACGTCACCAGCCCGGCCTGGAAGAATCCGGACGCCCCCGCCCGGTCCGTCAGCCGCTTCGCGATCAGCCCTCCCGTGCAACTCTCCGCCACCGCGAGCGTGGCGCCCCGCTCGAGGAGGCGGTCGGCGACGACGTCGGCGAGATCCTCCGCGTCGCGGCCGTACACGTAATCCCCCACCAGCCCCCGGATCCGCGCCTCCGCCGCGTCGAACGCTCGCTCCGCGGCAGTCCGGTCCAGATCCCCCCATACCGTGAGCCGGATGTCGACCCCCCGCACCGACGGCAGGTACGCCACCGTCAGCGGGGCGAGCTCCGCCGAGAGCGGCCCGAGCCGGTCCGCCAGCGCCGACTCCGGGATCGATGTGGTGCGCAGCACCCGATACAGGATCGGCGTCCCCTCGCCCGGCCAGCGCGCGCGCAGATAATCCACCACCGACGCGTCGAAGATCGCGCGCATCTCGGCCGGCACCCCCGGGAGCAGGATGATCGCGCGCCCCGCATCGTCCTCCAGGATCAAACCCGGCGCCGTGCCCCGAGGGTTCGGCAACACCCTCGCGCCCACGGGCACCTCCGCCTGGCGCACGTTGGACGCCGGCATCTCGATGCCCCGCACCCGGAATCGCTCCCGGATCGACTCCAGCACCTCCTCGTCGACCACGAGCTCGCGCCCGAAGAGAGCGGCGATCGCACGCACGGTCCGGTCATCCTCCGTCGGCCCGAGCCCGCCGGTGCAGATCACCAGACCCGTCCGGGCCAACGCCTGGGATGCCGCATCCTGGATCGCCCCGTCGTCATCCCCGACCGACGTGCGCCGGACGACCCGGATCCCGAGCTCCCCGAGCCGCAGCCCCAGCCACGCACTGTTGCGGTCGACCGTCGTGCCCAACAGCAGCTCGTCACCTACGGTCAGCAACTCGATGGCTCGGCTCATGGGATCTCACATGCCGGAAGATCGAACGGTCTCAGACCTGGTTCGGTCGCCGAGGATCCAGGGGCGGGATCGGTCGTGACAGGGTGCGCCAGCTCCAGAGGTACACCAGCATGGACCAGATCGTCAATACCACGGCCACGCCCAGCGTGATGGCCAGCACCGCGCCGTGGAACCACTGCCAGGCGTCCCAGTACACCCCCGACCACCCGTGCTCGTACGCCGCGGTCTGGAGCGCGTACCAGAAGATGATGGAGCCGATGCTGATGTTCTGCGTGACCGCCTTGTGCTTCCCCACCTTGATCGCCGGGACGACCACGCCCCGCCGCGCGGCGAACATCCGCATCGCCGTGATCAGGAGCTCACGGCCGAAGATCACCACCACGACCCAGAGCGGCAACACCCCCCAGTAGGGCAGCTTCCCTACCGGACCCGGCCCGTGCGACAGCATGTAGATGGGGACGAACGTGACGACCAGCAGCAACTTGTCGGCGATCGGGTCGACGAGCTTCCCGAAGTTGCTGATCCAGCCGTACTTCCGCGCGAGATGGCCATCCACGAGGTCCGTCACCGCCGCGATGACGAACAGCACGAAGGCCAGGAGTCGGGGCGCAAATCCTTCCGCGAGGATGAGGAAGAAGATCGCCGGCGAGAGCGCAATACGGCCGACCGTCAGCGCATTGGGCAAGGTGCTACGGTCCAGCACCGACATACACTCTCAGGCCAGGGATTTCAGGACGAGCTTGCTCACGGCCTTGAGCGTGTCGAATACCCCGATGCCCTTCGTCGCGACCGCCTCGAAGTCCGGTAGGCCGTGCGGGTTCAGCTCGGCCCGCATCTCCTCGCAACTCACGATGTTCGGCAGGTCCCGCTTGTTGTACTGAATGACGATCGGCAGCTTCAGGGGATCGTAACCGTACTCGGCCAGGTTCTCGTACAGGTTCTCGAGCGACGCGACGTTCGCGTCCATCCGCTCCGCCTGCGAGTCGCTCACGAACACCACGCCGTCCACGCCCTTCAGGATGAGGCGTCGGCTGGCGTTGTAGTAGACCTGTCCCGGAACCGTGTACAGGTGGAACCGCGTGTTGAACCCGCGGATGGTCCCCAGGTCGACCGGGAGGAAGTCGAAGAACAGGGTCCGCTCCGACTCGGTGGCGAGCGAGATCAGCTTACCCCGAGTGTCCGGCCTGATCTTGCTGTAAATGTACTCGATGTTCGTCGTCTTCCCGCCGAGACCGGGGCCGTAATAGACGATCTTGCAATTGATCTCCCGGCTGGCGTAATTGATCATTGACATCGGCTGTACGCCTCTCGATCAGTCCACGAACAGCCGGTCGATAGTTTCTTCCACTTCGACAAGCCAGTCATTCTCCAGGAGAGCACCGCGCGTTGCGCGGCCTGCCCCGCTGGTGAGCACGTCCGCGAGGTCGCGGACGGCCGAACGCGCGGCGAGGCGGACCATTCCAAGCGTTGTCCGGTCATCGAAGAGCACGGCCATGAGCGCCCTGCCGGCCACATCCGCCATGAGCATGGAGCCCGTGGCCCCGCGGTGGTACATGGAAGCGAATTCCTCCTCACCCAGCAGTCGGGCCAGCTGGCTGCTCGCCGCGAAGTCCGCGGCGGCGAGGGAGGCGAAGCCGGTCGTGTCGAAGCCGACGTCGCCCACGGCGGCGATCAGGTGGCCGGCCCGGTCCACCAGCAGCGCAGCGCGCGAACGAGTTTCGTCCAGGAAACTCCGCAGTCTGGTTTCGACCCGTTCGACATCGTGCGGCGCCAGTGCCTGACGTCCGCCGGTACGATCGGTCATCCCGCGACTTCGCCAGGGGTCCCCGCCGCCTGCTGCAAGCGGCTTTCCATCCGTTCGAGGATCTGCAGGGCTCGCCGGCGGATGAGGGGGCGGGGCTCCCAGACCACGAAGTCGCGAAGGAGCTGGACGGCCTCCACCGACGCCTCACGGCTGGCGAGATAGCCGAGCGCTGCGAGCCGCCGCAACGGGTGCGAGCTGAACAGCTCGCGCCGATGCCTCGACATCTGATCCCGCACCAGCAGCCCTCCGAGCGCAGCGAGGGCGCCGAGCGAAAGCACGACCAGCCCGACCGTCCTCAGGATCCCACGTACCCTCATCTCTTGCCTCATCAAAGCTCCCGCCGCCCGGCCAACGCCTCGGCAATGGTGACGCCATCCGCATACTCGAGGTCGCCGCCGACCGGCAGCCCTCGGGCCAGCCGCGTGACTCGAATCCCCAGCGGCTGGACGAGCTTGTGAATGTACAGCGCCGTCGCCTCGCCTTCCACGCTCGGGTTCGTCGCGACGATCACCTCGCGCACGATCTCGCCGTTACCGAGCCGCTCCATGAGCGAAGCAATGCTCAGCTCGGCCGGCCCGATCCCGTCCAGCGGCGAAAGCCGGCCGCCGAGCACGTGATAGAGGCCCCGATACTGGCCCGTCCGCTCGATGGCCTCGATATCCGACGCCTCTTCGACCACGCACAGAATGCTCTGGTCGCGACGCGGATTCGTGCAGTACGCGCAGGGATCCGATTCCGAGAGGTTTCCACACCGCGAGCAGGCCCGGACGCGGTCGGCCACGGCTTCGATCGCCCGCGCGAGCCGTCGCACCTCTTCAGCCGGCCGTTTCAGCAGGTGGTACGTCAGTCGTTGGGCCGTCTTGCGGCCAATGCCCGGGAGGCGGGCCAACTCCCCGGTCAGCTCCTCAATGACTGCCAACTCAGGCCTCTACACTCACCCCGGGGTCAGGGAAAGTTCGGCAGCTGGAAGGGCAGCGGCATGCCGCCCGTCAGCTTGCGCAGTTCCTCCTCGTACAGGCTCTGGGCGCGCTGCTGGGCCTCGGATACGGCCGCCAGGATCAGGTCCTCGAGCATCTCCACATCATTAGGATCGACCACTGTGGGGTCGATCTTGATGGATCGGATCCTGCCCCGCCCATCCGCCGTGACCGTGACCATGCCGCCACCGCTGCTGCACTCCACGGTCTTGGACCCGAGTTCGGACTGCAAAGCGCTGAGCCGGGCCTGTACCTGCTGGCCCAACTGGAGGATCTGTTGCAAGCTCGTCATTTATCGTAGATCCCTGGTAACCAAGGTCCGGTGCAACATAGTCGAACGGGCGGCCGCCGCGCAACCGCCTCAATCCGAGAGTTCCAGGTCTAGTTCTTGTACCGCCCTCCCGAGGGCGGGTTCCTCGCGGATGAGGCGCGCCAGGCGGTCGCTTTTCACCTGTCCCCGGGTCAGCCGCCGGGGCGGCGCTCCGCCGCCGATGGGCGTGACTTCCAGGGTGATCTCCCGGCCGAGATGCCGAGCCAGTGCACGTTCGACCGCGGCCCGGGTCATCGGCTCGTTGAGCATTCGTTCCAGCCCCGGGCCGGCCGGCATCTCCATGCGCACACGGCCATCCTCTCCCTCGGAGACCTGGGCTGCCTTGAGGAAGATTCCCATGCCCACCGGAACGCCGTCGCCGGAATCCAGCATGGCACGCCACGCGGCGGCGACGCTCCCGGCCGCCGGCGGCGCCGCGCCCGATTCCCGAGGTGCCGCCGCGGGCGTAGCGGCCGGAGCCGGTTCCCGGGTGGGCGGAGCCGGTTCCCTGCCGGCCGGGACCGGCTGCGGGGTTGCTCGCG